>Ga0302319_10005515_pt1 | contig 25427 bp, 22 predicted proteins | sample Bog_T0_2_FD_203319 | JGI IMG/M metagenome (GOLD analysis project Ga0302319, IMG submission 203319) | Peat permafrost microbial communities from Stordalen Mire near Abisko, Sweden - Bog_T0_2 | ecosystem: Environmental > Terrestrial > Soil > Wetlands > Peat | place: Sweden: Abisko, Stordalen Mire...
CCAGATCGCGCAGATGTCCGAGTTCCCAATCTGTAAGTTGGCGCGGGCGGCGGTCGATCAGGCAAAAGGTCCCAATGCGGTTGCCGTTTTCCAGAATCAGCGGTCCTCCGGCATAAAAACGGATAGGCGGCTCGCTGGTAACCAACGGGTTGTCGCAAAATCTGGGATCGTTCAAGGCGTCATTGATGACCAGCATGTCATCCTGCAGGATCGCATGTCCGCAAAAACTGACGTCGCGGGGTGTTTCGTTTGCCTCCAAGCCACGGCGCGATTTGAACCATTGCCGATTCTCGTCGACCAGTGAGATCAAAGCGACCGGCACTCTGAAGCAATTGGCCGCGTAGGCGGTGAGCAAGTCGAATCTGTCCTCCGGCCCGGTGTCGAGGATCAACAATTCGCGCAATGATTTGAGGCGAGCGGTCTCGTTGGTCGGAATGGTCGGAGGGATCACACTAGGGCTCCGCAGATGGTCGGATCAAGGCTCATCAAGTGACACCCCTCTCGGACTGCCGGTTAAGTGTAGCGGGCCGCCAATGATTGCGGGCCATCACAGGCAGGCGCGGTGGCGCGTTTGGCGCGAGGTATTGGAGGCATCAGCCGAGGAATAGCAGGGCCGTCACGCCACATTGCGCGACGCCTGTTTGACGGTTTCCATCAGGCCATGAATCTGCACGGTCGCCGCCGACACGTCGGTCATGCTTTGGCTGATGCCGCCGACGCCGGCCGCCGCCATTTGCATGTTGGACGACATGTCGCGCGTCACGGCGGTCTGTTCCTCCACCGCGGCGGCGATGGTGGCGGAGATCTCGCTGACCTTGACGATGGTGGCACCGATCCCGGCGATCGCCGTTACCGCTTCCTTGGTGGCGTTCTGCACTTCGGCGATCTGGCTGCCGATTTCATCGGTCGCGCGCGATGTCTGGTTTGCGAGGTTTTTCACTTCCGACGCCACCACGGCAAAGCCTTTGCCCGCCTCGCCGGCGCGCGCCGCCTCGATGGTGGCGTTGAGCGCCAGCAGGTTGGTCTGGCTGGCGATGTCGGTGATCAGCGCCACCACCTGGCCGATCTTCTCGGCGGCGGTCGCCAGCCCTGACACGATCTGGTTGGTATGCTCGGCCTGATCGACCGCTTCGCTGGAAATGGTGGTGGCCTGGGTCACTTGCCGGCTGATCTCGCAGATCGAGGCCGCCAATTCTTCCGCGCCGCTCGCCACCGCCTGGACATTGCCGGAGGTTTGCACCGAGGCGCTGGCGGCGCTGGCGGCCTGACTGGAAACATTGGCCACCGCGACGACGATTTCTTCCAGGTCACTGTCGATCTTGATCTGCACCTGTTCGCGGCGCATCCGTTCGCGCACCTGCAGGCTGACGTCGGTTGCGAATTTCACCACTTTGCAGGGTTTGCCGTTCAGATCGAGAATGGGGTTGTAGGAGGCTTGAATCCACACCTCCCTGCCACCCTTGCCGATCCGCTTATATTCGGCGCTCTGATACTCGCCGCGGTTGAGCGCCTCCCAGAATTGGCGGTAGGCTTCGCCACCGCGTTCGGCAGGATCGACAAACAGGCTATGCGGTTTGCCGACGATCTCGGACAGGGTGTAGCCCAGCGCCGTCAGGAAGTTCTGGTTGGCGGTGACGACGGTGCCGTCCAGCTCGAACTCGATCACCGCCTGGGATTTTTGGATGGCGTTGATCTGGCCCAGCGTGTCGGCGTCCTTGATCTTGCGCCCCGTCACGTCGGTGGCGAATTTGATGATTTTCGTCGTCTGGCCGCGGCGGTTGAGGATCGGGTTGTAGGTCGCCTGGATCCACACTTCCTTGCCGGCCTTGCCGATTCGTTTGAATTCCGCCGCCTGGTATGTGCCCTGTGACAATTTGTTCCAGAATTCCCGATAGGCTGGACTTTCGGCGAACCCCGGTTCGACGAACATGCGGTGATGTTTGCCCTTGATCTCCGCCAGGCTGTACCCCAACAGGCCGAGGAAGTTCTGGTTGGCACTGACGACGATGCCATCGATGGTGAATTCGATGATGGCTTGCGACTTGTCGAGCGCCGCGAATTTGGCTGTCAGATCATCGCGGTTGCCGAATGGCCAGAGGCGCATGGTCCAGGTCTCCTGATGATGCTGTGAAGCGGTGAGCGGGGCAGTGCTTGCAAATCCGTCGCAACAGTTATAGGGAGAATTTGTCATTCATGTTCGCTATCTTTGGATATGCAGGTGGGGCGGATTGTGAATGCAGGGCGTTATACTCAGACCGATTCTGTATCCTGAAGCTGTTGCAGCTCGCGTTTGAAACCAACCCGGATCGCTTTCCTCGCCGCGGCCGGCTCACAGTGTGCGTAGCTGACGGAGCGCGCCGGCTGACACTTTCTGCACATAACGGGTGCGCAAGATCAGACCGTCGCTCGCTATTCCGCAACAGTTTGGTGACAATCAACCTGCCGGTCCGCACTTTCCTGCCGTCACGCCGGTGTGAAACGCCAGCCGGCGCCGCCCTGCCAATATTTGACCCAATCGATCAGCAATTCGGCCGGCATCGGCCGGGCGATGCCGAATCCCTGACCGAGCGGACAGCCGAGCTTGACCAGCAAATCGCCATGCTGTTCGGTTTCCACGCCCTCGGCGATCACCGGCCGGTTGAAGGCCTGGGCGAGCTGAATCACCCCGGCGACCAGGCCAAGATCGTCCGGGTGATTGAGCATGTCGCGCACGAAGCTCTGATCGATCTTCAAGAGATCGATCGGCAATTTGCGAAAATAGGTGAGCGACGAATAGCCCGTGCCGAAATCGTCGAGCGCCAGGCTGAGTCCCATGCGATGGCAGGCTTCCAGCGTCGCAGTGGTCCGTTTGATGTCGCTGATCGCGGTAGACTCGGTGATCTCGAGCTGCAAATCGCCTGGTTTGATCAGCGGGTGGCGGTCGAGGATGGCTTGCAGTTTCTTGATGAAGTGCGGCGCCTGCAAATGGTTGGGGCTGACATTGACGCTGAGAGGCAGCAGCAGACCGGCCGCCTTCCAGCGTTCCAGCTGCGTCAGTGCCGCCTCTAAAACATAATTGCCGAGCGCAATGCCAAGTTCGACACCTTCCAGCAAGGGCAGAAAGGAGCCCGGCGACACCACGCCGCGCTCGGGATGCAGCCAGCGGATCAGGGCTTCGGTGCCGACCACCGCGCCCGTCACCATGTTCACCTTGGGCTGGAAATGCAGCACGAACTCGTCGCGCTCGATGGCGATTGCGATCCGCTGCAGTGCCTCGTGGCTGGCGCGCACCTGGCGGTCATGCTCCGGGTCGAACCGATGGTAACGGCCCTTGCCTGATTCCTTGGCGCGATACATCGCCTGATCGGCGTGCCGCAGCAAGGTGTCGGGGTCGGCGTCATCCCTGGGAAACAGCGTCACGCCGATGCTGCCCGACACGGCGATGCCGGGATCGATGCTGTTGGCGGCTTCGATGATCGCCGCCAACACCCGGTCCAGCACCTGGAAGCATTTCTTGTCGTTACCGGCATCGTTCAGCAGAATGACGAATTCGTCACCTCCCAGCCGCGCCAGGGTGTCGTCGGCGCGCAAGACTTCCTGAATATAGCTCGACACCGCGATCAGCAGGCGATCGCCGACTTCATGACCCAACTGGTCATTGACCTCCTTGAACCCGTCCAGATCGACGAAACAGATCGCCAGGCTGGTTTCGTTGCGCCGCGCCCGCGCGATTGCCTGATGCATGCGGTCGGCCAGCAGCCGGCGGTTGGGCAAGCCGGTCAAGGCATCGAAATGCGCCACCCGATGCAACTCGGCTTCGTGCGCCTTGATCTGGCTGATATCGGAGAATACGCCGATATAGCGTTGGATCTGTCCGTCATCGTCGCGGATCGCGGCGATCGACATCAGGGCCGGATAGACTTCGCCGTTTTTGCGCTGGTTCCAGATTTCGCCCCGCCAGCCGCCGCTTTCCGCAAGCGACTCCCAGATCGGCGCGAAATACTCCTTGCCATCGCGGCCCGATCCCAAAATGGCGGGGTCCTGGCCCAGCACATCCTCGCGCGCGTGACCGGTGATGCGGGTAAAGGCCGGATTGACCTCGATGATACGGTTTTCGATATCGGTGACCATGATGCCGTCATGACTGAAGTCGAAAACACTGGCGGCAAGACGCAATCCGACCTCAGTCCGTTTGCGTTCGGTGACATCCTCGACCGCCCAGATGAACAGACGTTTGGTGCCGAGCGCGATCACCCGTCCCTTGACCGAACAAATCACGACATTGCCGTCACGACGATGGATCTGACCCTCGAGGGGCCCGATCGAGCCATCCTTGCCGATCGAGGCGAAGAAACGGTGCCGCTCGCCGGGATCGGCCCATAGACCGATTTCGCTGCTGCCGCGCCCGACCACTTCCTTGCGCGTGAGGCCAGACAGCTTTTCCCAGGCCGGATTGACGTCCAGATAGATGCCGCTGTTGAAATCGATCATGCCGAGCGGTACCGGATTGTTTTGGAAGATGGCTTCGAAGCGTGCCAGTGCCGAGTCGATTTCCTCTTTCAGGCGGTTGCGTTCGGTGATGTCGCGCGACGATGCGTACTCATAGACCTCGTGCCTCGTCACCACCGCGGCCGTCGACAATTCGACCGCGATCAGGCTGCCGTCCCTGCGGCGGTGCTGAGTCTCGAAGCTGATCGGCCGCTCATCGCCGATCAGACCCGGCAGCGTGGCCCCGCCACCGGCGATCTGTTCACGCGTCTCCCACAACGAACGGTGTCGCCCGATCAATTCTTCCCTTGTGTAGCCGAGCATGGCGCAAAAGGAATCGGAAGCCTCGATCAGGATGCCGTTGCCGTCCAGCACATGCACCCCATCCGAGGCACGCTCGAGAAACATGCGGTTGCGCCGGCTCTGCCGTGCGGCGATGATAAACAGACGGTAGATGAAGCCGCTCGCGACCGAGGTGACCAGAAACAGCGCCAGCAGGAACCAGATCGTCTTCTTCACTTCGCCGCGCCACGCCGCCAGATACTCGTCCTGTGGCAGGGCCGACACCACGTAAAGCGGCGCGATGTCGAGCCGGCGCAGGGTGACGATGCGGGCGACACCGTCGGCGGTGCTGCGGTCATTCAGGGTAGCCACCTGTTCGCCCGACTGAATTGCGCGGCGCAGCGCGTCGGACGAGTCGCCGGCCAAGGCGGCGCCGGGCGGCAGCAGCGGATAGCGTGCAATCACAGAATTGTCGAGCGCGCGCAAAGACATGCTACCCTGCCGTGCGGCGGCATATTGCGCCATCAGCTGGACGAAGGGGTCGATCGGCAGGGCCGCCAGAACAATTCCGGCCAGCCCGCCATTGCCATGCAAGGCGGCGCGGGCGAACACCAGCACCTTTTTATGCTCGACCACATTGTCGAGCGGTGGCGAGACATAAAGTCCGCTATCCGGATGGTCGCGCAGCTGGGTGAAATAGAGTTCACTCCTGAGATCGCTTTGGCTTAGCGGGATGCTGCCAGTTGCCAGGATGACCTGGCCGCGCGCGTCGGCGACGCCGATTGCCGCCAATTCCGGCAGGCGCGCAGCGTGGCTGTCGATAAATCGCGCGAACCCGCCCATCTCTAAGCGGCCGAGCGCCGAGCGCCGCTCCAGTTCCTGGGCGGTGGTCTCGAGAATGAGGTCCAGTTTGTCGATGATGTTGGTGACGCTGCGGTCCAGGCCGAACGCCAGATTTTGAGTCAAGGATTCGGCCCGAGTCTCATATTGGGTACGGCTCTGGTAAAGCCAATACCAGCCGAGTGCGCAGGCGAGGCTATTGGTGACCAGCACCGTTCCGATCAAGAGGATCTTGGCCAGGGAATCCCGTGTCAGCATTGACGTCCCTGTTTCCTGACCTTAGGTCCGCTAAAACACCGGACTGTATTTTAAAAGCCAAAGTGATTTAAGAGAAAAAATATAGCCCCGACAGGGGGATTGCAGCATTTCCTTCGGTCACCGCTGAGTTGCGGCGGCGGTCGGGGAATGGGTGGTTGACAGCTTCCCCGCCGGTAAGATAAACCACCTCCACCCGTTGGGGTGCCCAGCGGGGGTGTAGCTCAGTTGGTTAGAGCGTCGGCCTGTCACGCCGAAGGTCGCGGGTTCGAGTCCCGTCACTCCCGCCACGTCTTTTTAGCACGTCTCGCGGCGCGATCTTTTTTTTCTTTTGCAGGCCGGTTTCATGGACGCTTTGCTCCTTGAGTACTTACCGATCCTGATCTTCCTGGCTATTGCCATTATGATCGCCCTGGTCTGTATAGTAGGCTCCTGGCTGGTGGCACGACAGAAACCGGATCTGGAGAAAATGTCGGCCTATGAATGCGGATTCGACCCCTTCGAGGATGCTCGGGTCAAGTTCGATGTGCGCTATTACCTCGTTGCCATTCTTTTCATCATCTTCGATCTTGAAGTTGCCTTTTTGTTCCCCTGGGCGGTTTCCTTCGGCAAAATCGGTCTGTTCGGCTTTTGGTCGATGATTCTGTTCCTGGGTGTCCTTACCGTCGGTTTCATTTATGAGTGGCGCAAAGGAGCCCTGGAATGGGAGTGACCGAACCGCCCGCCGGCTTGGCGCCGATCGGTCCCGGTCCGCGACAGGATCAGATGATCGCCGCGGTGGCCGAGGAATTGGGCGACAAGGGCTTCGTGCTGGCCAATCTCGACAAATTGGTCAATTGGGCGCGCACCGGGTCGATGTGGCCGATGACCTTCGGTCTGGCCTGCTGCGCCATCGAAATGATGCACGCCTACACCTCGCGCTATGACCTCGATCGCTTCGGCGTGGTGCCGCGCCCCAGTCCGCGCGCCTCGGACGTGATGATCGTCGCCGGTACGCTGACCAACAAAATGGCGCCGGCTTTGCGCAAAGTCTATGACCAGATGGCCGAACCGCGCTGGGTGATCTCGATGGGGTCCTGCGCCAATGGCGGCGGCTATTACCATTATTCCTATTCGGTGGTGCGCGGCTGCGACCGGATCGTCCCGGTCGACATCTATGTGCCCGGCTGTCCGCCCTCGGCGGAAGCTTTGGTCTATGGCGTGCTGCAATTGCAGAAGAAAATCCGCCGCATCGGCACGATCGCGAGGTAATTTCGTCGATGACTCAAGCCTTGCGGGAACTGGGCGACTATCTGGCTACGGCGCTGTCGCAGGAATTCTCGGCCTGGCGCGTTGTGCGTGATGAGCTGACGCTGGCAGTGCGCCCGCTCGCGATCGTCAAGCTGCTGACCTTCCTGCGCGACGACAGCAATTGCCAGTTCAAGCAATTGATGGATATCTGTGGCGTCGACTACCCGGAGCGCGAGCAGCGCTTCCAGGTGGTCTATCATCTGCTGTCGCTCAAGCATAATCAGCGCATTCGGGTCACGCTCGACACCGACGAAGAAACCCCGGTGCCGTCGGTGGTGTCGGTGTTTTCGTCGGCCGGCTGGTATGAACGGGAAGTCTGGGACATGTATGGCGTGATATTTGCCGACAACCCCGATCTGCGCCGCATCCTGACCGATTACGGCTTCCAGGGTCATCCGCTGCGCAAGGATTTCCCTCTGACCGGATATGTCGAGTTGCGCTACGATGACGACCAGAAGCGGGTGGTCTACGAACCGGTAAAATTGACCCAGGATTTCCGCAATTTCGACTTTGTCAGCCCTTGGGAAGGCATGCTGCCGGGCGACGAGAAAGCGGGAAAGGTCTGACCGTGGCGGAAGCGCAGATCAAGACCTTCAACATCAATTTCGGCCCGCAGCATCCGGCGGCACACGGAGTATTGCGGCTGATTCTGGAAATGAGCGGCGAAGTCGTGGAACGCGCCGACCCGCATATCGGCCTGTTGCATCGCGGCACCGAAAAACTGATCGAATACAAGACCTACACCCAGGCGATTCCCTATTTTGACCGGCTCGACTATGTCTGCCCGATCAATCAGGAACACGCTTTCGTGCGCGCCGTCGAAAAACTGCTCGGCATCGAGGCGCCGCCGCGGGCGCAATATATCCGCGTGCTCTATGACGAGATCGGCCGCATCCTCAACCACATCCTCAATATAGCGACCTTCGCCATGGACATCGGCGCCATCACGCCGATGCTGTATGGCTTCGAAGAGCGTGAAAAACTGATGGAGTTCTACGAGCGGGTCTCCGGCGCACGCCTGCATGCCGCCTATTACCGCACCGGCGGTGTCGCCGCCGATCTGCCGGACGGGCTTACCGAGGATATCCTGGCCTGGATTGCGAGTTTTCCACAATTGATGGGCGACATCGAAAAGCTGCTCAACAACAACCGCATCTTCAAGCAACGCACCGTCGATATCGGCGTCGTGAACGCCGAACAGGCGATGGACTGGGGATTTTCCGGCCCCAATTTAAGGGCCAGCGGGGTGGCCTGGGATCTGCGCAAATCACAACCTTACGCCGTCTATGATCAAATGGATTTTGACATTCCGATCGGCAAGAACGGCGATTGCTATGACCGCTATATGGTGCGGGTTTTCGAAATCTATGAGTCGCTCAAGATCATGCGCCAGGCCATCCTGCAAATGCCGAAGGGTCCGGTGCGCACCGACGACCGCAAGGTCGCCGCGCCGCCGCGCGCCGAGATGAAACATTCGATGGAAGCCCTGATCCATCATTTCAAGCTGTTCACCGAAGGCTACCACGTTCCGGCCGGCGAAACCTACAGCGTGGTGGAAGCGCCCAAGGGCGAGTTTGGTGTCTATCTGGTGTCGGACGGCAGCAACAAGCCTTATCGCTGCAAGATCCGCGCACCTGCTTTCGCCCATCTGCAGGCCACCGACTTCATGTCGAAGGGCCATATGCTGGCCGATGCGGTGGCCAATATCGGTTCCCTCGACATCGTTTTTGGCGAAATCGACCGATGAATATTTCACCCGAAGACCAACCTTACCAGCCCGCCAGCTTCGCCTTCAGCGCAGCCAATCACAGCTTGGCCAAACAAATCATCGGCCGCTACCCTGCGGGCCGCCAGCAGAGCGCGGTGTTGCCACTGCTCGATCTGGCGCAGCGCCAGGAGGGCTGGCTGTCGCTGGCGGCCATGCAAGTGGTCGGCGAGATGCTCGACATGGCGGCGATGCGAGTCTACGAAATCGCCACCTTCTACACCATGTACAATCTGAAGCCGGTGGGACGGCATCATGTGCAGGTCTGCACCAACCTGCCCTGCCGGCTGCGCGGCGCCGATGACGTGATGGCGGCGTGCCGCAAGGCGCTCGGCGTGGGACTGGGTGAAACCACGCCGGACGGCCAATTCACGCTGGCCGAGGCGGAATGTCTGGGCGCCTGCGTGAACGCGCCGATGGCCTGGATCGGCGATGAATTCTACGAAGATCTCGATTCGGACAGCATGACGCGTATCCTCGAGGCTCTAAAGCGCGGCGAGACGCCGAAGCCGGGGTCGCAGACTGGCCGGCAGACCTCGGCGCCTTGGCGCGGTCTCACCAGCCTGACCTCGCCGCCCGCCGGAGACGCCTGACATGTTGGGCGACAAGGACCGCATCTTCACCAATCTCTATGGCGTGCACCCGTTCGGTCTGGCCGGCGCCCGGGCGCGCGGCGACTGGGATGGCACCAAGGCGCTGCTGGACAGAGGCCGCGACTGGATCATCGAGGAGATGAAAACCTCCGGGCTGCGCGGTCGCGGCGGCGCCGGTTTTCCGACCGGGCTCAAATGGTCGTTCATGCCCAAGGAGATCGGGGTGCGGCCACATTATCTGGTGGTCAATGCCGACGAGGGCGAGCCAGGTACCTGCAAGGATCGCGACATCCTGCGGCACGATCCGCATAAGCTGGTGGAAGGGTGTCTGCTGGCCGGCTTCGCCATGGGGGCGCATGTCGCCTATATCTATATCCGCGGCGAGTTCATCCGCGAGGCGGCCAATCTGCAGACTGCGATCGACGAGGCCTATGCAGCCGGATTGTTGGGCAAGGATGCCTGCGGCTCGGGCTGGGCCTTCGACCTCTACCTGCATCGCGGCGCCGGTGCCTATATCTGCGGCGAGGAGACCGCACTGATCGAGTCGCTGGAAGGCAAGAAGGGGATGCCCCGCCTGAAGCCGCCCTTTCCGGCCGGGATCGGGCTCTATGGCTGCCCGACCACCGTCAATAATGTCGAATCGATCGCGATGGCACCCACCATCCTGCGGCGCGGCGCCGCCTGGTTTGCCAGTCTCGGGCGGCCAAAGAACACCGGTACCAAGATCTTCTGTATTTCCGGCCATGTCGAGCAGCCCTGCAATGTCGAAGAGGAAATGGGCATTCCAATGCGCGTCCTGATCGAAAAGCATGCCGGCGGCGTGCGCGGCGGCTGGGACAATCTGCTGGCGGTGATTCCCGGCGGTTCATCGGTGCCGGTATTGACCAAGGAAGTCTGCGATACGGTGCTGATGGACTTCGACAGCCTGCGCGACGTTCGTTCCGGGCTGGGCACGGCGGCGGTGATCGTGATGGACAAATCCACCGACATCATCGCCGCCATCGCCCGCTTGTCCAAATTCTATAAACATGAAAGCTGCGGCCAATGCACGCCCTGTCGCGAGGGCACCGGCTGGATGTGGCGCGTGATGGAACGCCTGGTCCAGGGCCGGGCCGAACTCGCCGAAATCGACATGCTGGACGAGGTGACCCGCCAGGTCGAAGGTCACACCATCTGCGCCTTGGGCGACGCTGCCGCCTGGCCGATCCAGGGCCTGATCCGCAATTTCCGCCCGGAGCTGGAGCGGCGCATCGCCTCCGCTCGCGCCTCCGCCCGTGCCGCCTGAGCAAAGGATAGCGCCTTGGCCAAACTGACCATCGATGGCCGCGAAGTGGAGGTCGAAGCCGGCACCACCGTCCTGCAGGCCGCCGATTTTCTCGGCATCGAGATCCCGCGTTTTTGCTATCACGAACGTCTGGCGATCGCCGGCAATTGCCGCATGTGCCTGGTCGAAGTGGAGAAATCGCCCAAGCCGGTGGCGTCCTGCGCCATGCCGGTCGCCGACGGCATGGTGGTGCTGACTGGCACGCCGATGGTGAAAAAGGCGCGGCAGGGCGTGCTGGAATTCCTTTTGATCAACCATCCACTCGACTGTCCGATCTGCGATCAGGGCGGCGAATGCGATCTGCAAGACGAAACCATGGTTTATGGCAAGGGTCTCAGTCGCTATGAGGAGAACAAGCGGGCGGTCGAGGACAAGGATTTCGGTCCGCTGGTCAAAGGCACCATGACGCGTTGCATACATTGCACCCGCTGCATCCGCTTCATCACCGACATCGCCGGCGTTCCCGAACTCGGCGCGACCGGCCGCGGCGAGCATATGGAGGTTGGCACCTATGTCGAACGCGCTCTGACCTCGGAATTGTCCGGCAATATCGTCGATCTGTGTCCGGTGGGCGCCTTGACCAGCCGGCCCTATGCCTTCACCGCGCGCTCCTGGGAATTGAACAAGACGCCGTCGATCGATGTGCTCGATGCGCTGGGGTCGGCGATCCGCATCGACAGCCGCGGCAATCAGGTGATGCGGGTGCTGCCGGCGATGCATGACGACATCAATGAGGAATGGCTGGGCGACAAGAGCCGCCACGCCTGTGACGGCTTGCTGCGCCAGCGACTCGACCGACCCTATCTGCGCAACGAAGCGGGCAAATTGGTGGCGGCCTCCTGGCCCGACGCGCTCGGCGCGGTGGCAGGCCGCTTGGGTAAGCCGAACAGCGGCAGAATTGCTGCCATCGCCGGCGATCTGGCCGATGCCGAGGCGATGCTGGCGCTGAAGGATCTGTTCGGCTGGTTGGCATCGCCGCATCTCGATTGCCGCCAGGACGGTGCCAAACTGGGCGGTCCCCGCGTATCCTATCTGTTCAACAGCTCCATTGCCGGAATCGACCGGGCTGATGCGCTGCTGCTGATCGGCAGCAACCCGCGGCGCGAAGCGCCGGTGCTGAATGCCCGGATCCGCAAGCGCTGGCTGAAGGGGGGCTTCAAGATCGCGTCGCTGGGGGCGGACGCCGATCTGACCTACAGACATGAAAGACTGGGTGCCGATCCCGCCTTGTTGGGTGCTGTGGCGGACGGCAGTCATCCCTTCGCCGCCACGCTCAAGGCCGCCAAGCGGCCGATGCTGATCATCGGTCAGGCAGCGCTTGCGCGTCCCGATGGCGCCGTCCTGCTCGGACTGGCGGCCCGGATCGCGCAAGTGACCGGGATGATCGCGCCCGACTGGAACGGGTTCAATGTGCTGCATCAGGCGGCAGCGCGGGTGGCCGGACTCGATCTGGGTTTCCTGCCGGGCAACGGCGGCCGGGACGTAGCGGGGATTCTGGCGGGCGCCGAGAACGGTGACATCGATTTGGTCTATTTGCTGGGCGCCGATGAAATCGACATGGATCGTTTGGGCAAGGCCTTCGTGGTCTATCAGGGTCACCATGGCGACGCCGGCGCACACCGCGCCGACGTCATATTGCCAGGCGCTGCCTACACCGAAAAAAGCGCGACCTATGTCAATACCGAAGGCCGCGTGCAGCATGCCCACCGCGCGGTGTTTCCGCCCGGCGACGCCAAGGAGGATTGGAAAATCCTGCGTGCGCTTTCGGGAGTGGCCGGCTTTACGCCGGCTTATAACAGCCTGGAGCAACTGCGCGCCCGTCTTGCAGCGGTCAATCCGCTGTTTGCCGAAATCGACCGGCTGGTTCCCGCGGAATGGCGGAATTTCGGCGAAGTCGGCGTGCCGTCGGCCGGTCCGCTCGGCGAAAGCATCGCCAATTACTATATGACCGATCCGATCAGCCGGGCCTCCCCGACCATGGCCGAATGCACCCGGCGCCTGGCGCCCCGTCTCGGCAGGACCGGCACCGATGGCTGAGTTCTTTATCCATACGGTGTGGCCGACGCTCTATCTGGTGGTCAAGGTCCTGGCCATCATCCTGCCTTTGCTGGTTTCGGTCGCCTATCTGACCTATGCCGAGCGCAAGGTGCTGGGCGCCATGCAATTGCGGCGCGGTCCCAATGTGGTGGGACCGTTCGGTCTGCTGCAGCCGTTTGCCGACGGCGCCAAGCTGTTCTTCAAGGAAACCATCATCCCGCAGGACGCCAACAAAGTGGTGTTCCTGATGGCGCCCTGCCTGACCTTCACTTTGGCGCTGGTGGCGTGGGCGGTGATTCCGTTCGGCGACGGTCTGGTGCTGGCCAACATCAATGTCGGCGTGCTTTATCTGTTCGCCATCTCCTCGCTCGGCGTCTATGGCATCATCATGGCCGGCTGGGCGTCCAATTCGAAATATGCTTTCCTGGGCAGCCTGCGTTCAGCGGCGCAGATGGTGTCCTACGAGGTTTCGATCGGCTTCGTGCTGGTGTCGATCATGCTGTGCACGGGCTCGCTCAATCTGTCCGACGTGGTGCGCGCGCAGCGGGGCCTGTGGTTCATCGTGCCGCATTTGCCGCTGTTCATCATCTTTTACGTCTCCGGCCTGGCCGAAACCAACCGCTCCCCTTTCGATTTGCCGGAGGGCGAGTCGGAACTGGTGGCGGGCTATATGGTGGAATATTCGGCAATGGCGTTCGCGCTGTTCTTTCTCGGCGAATATGCCAACATGATTCTGGTCAGCGGCATGATCACCACGCTGTTCCTGGGCGGCTGGCTGGCGCCCTTCGGTCTTACCTTCATTCCCGGACTGGTGTGGTTCCTGCTTAAGGTGTGCGTCATGCTGTTCGGCTTCCTGTGGGTGCGGGCGACTTTCCCGCGCTATCGCTATGACCAGCTGATGCGGTTGGGCTGGAAGGTATTTCTGCCGTTTTCTCTGTTTTGGCTGGTTCTGACCGCAGGCGTGCTCGAATATACCGGCTGGATGGTAAGGTGAGCGATGTCATTTCTTGACCGCACGGCGCGCGACTGGCTGCTGATCGAAATGTTTTCCGGAATGGCGCTGACCTTCCGCTATATGTTCAAGCCGCGCGTCACCATCAATTACCCTTACGAAAAGGGACCGCTAAGCCCGCGATTCCGCGGCGAGCATGCGCTGCGCCGCTATCCCAACGGCGAGGAGCGCTGCATCGCCTGCAAATTGTGCGAAGCGATCTGCCCGGCCCAGGCGATCACCATCGAGGCGGAACCCCGGCTTGACGGTTCGCGCCGCACCACCCGCTATGACATCGACATGACCAAATGCATCTATTGCGGCTTTTGCCAGGAAGCCTGCCCGGTAGACGCCATCGTCGAAGGGCCCAATTTCGAGTTCGCCACGGAGACCCGGGCGGAACTTTTATACGACAAGGACAAACTGCTGGCCAATGGCGACCGCTGGGAGGTCGAACTGGCGGCTCGCCTCGACGCCGATGCGCCCTACCGCTAAAGGAAACCGACTGTGACAGAGGGGCTGGTGTTCTATCTTTTCGCCGCCATCACCGTGGCGAGCGGCGTGATGGTAATCGCGTCGCGCAATCCGGTGCATTCGGTGCTATTTCTGATCCTGGCGTTTTTTAACGCGGCCGGATTGTTCCTGCTGCTCGGCGCTGAATTTCTGGCAATGGTGCTGGTGGTGGTCTATGTCGGCGCCGTTGCCGTGCTGTTCATGTTCGTGGTGATGCTGCTCGACATCAATTATCTGCGGCTGCGCGAAGGATTCCTGCAATATCTGCCGACCGGTGCGGTGATCGGTTTGATCCTGCTGGCGGAATTGGTGATGCTGGTTGGCAGCTGGAGCTTCGCGCCGTCGGCGCCTTTGTCGGTTGGCTCGCGCACCCCCGATATCGGCGTGGTCACCAACACCGACGCTTTGGGCCGCCTGATCTACACCGACTATGCCTATCTGTTTCAGGTCGCCGGACTGATCCTGCTGGTGGCAATGATTGGCACGATCATGCTGACCCACCGCACCCGCACCGACCTACGCCGCCAGAATATCGCGCGGCAGAACGCGCGCACCAAGGAAAGCTCGGTGGAAGTGCGCAAGGTCGCCAGCGGCGGAGGCATCTGATGCTGCAAATCGGTCTTGCCCATTACCTGACGGTAGGGGCGGTGCTTTTCACGCTCGGCATCTTCGGAATTTTCCTCAACCGCAAGAATGTCATCATCATCCTGATGTCGGTTGAGCTGATGCTACTGGCGGTCAACATCAATTTCGTCGCCTTCTCGCATTTCCTCGGCGATCTGACCGGGCAGATCTTTACCATGTTCGTCCTCACCGTGGCCGCCGCCGAAGCGGCGATCGGTCTCTCGATCGTGATGGTATTCTTCCGCAACCGCGGCACCATCGAAGTCGAAGACGTCAATCGGATGAAAGGCTAATCGGCCGATGTACGCCGCCATCGTCTTCATGCCGCTGTTGGGCGCACTCGTCGCCGGTTTGTTTGGCCGCGTCATCGGCGACCGCGGCGCGCAGTGGGTAACCTCGATGCTGGTTGGGCTGTCGGCGCTGCTGTCGGTTCTGGTATTCATCGACGTGGCGGCGAACGGCCACAGCGTAACCGTGCCGCTGCTTGGCTGGATCCTGTCGGGCGAATTGACGGTGAGCTGGAGCTTGCGTTTCGACAGTCTGACCGCGGTCATGCTGATTGTGGTCAATTGGGTCTCGTTCATGGTGCATGTCTATTCGATCGGCTATATGCATCACGACCCCTCGGTGCCGCGGTTCCAGTCCTATCTGTCGGGCTTCACCTTCGCCATGCTGATGCTGGTGACTGCCGACAATCTGGTACAGCTGTTCTTCGGATGGGAAGGTGTGGGACTCGCTTCCTACCTGCTGATCGGGTTCTGGTACGAGAAACCCTCGGCTTGCGCCGCCGCCATGAAGGCCTTCATCGTCAACCGGGTCGGCGATGTCGGCTTCGCTCTCGGTATCTTCGGCATCTTCGTGGTGTTCGGCACAGTGTCGTTCGATCCGATCTTCGCCGCCGTGCCGGGCAGGGCACAATTGGTGCTGCACTGGTTCGGCATGGATGTCGGTGCCGTGACCGTCTGCTGCCTGTTGCTGCTGGTCGGCGCCATGGGCAAGTCGGCGCAGCTCGGCTTGCATACCTGGCTGCCGGACGCCATGGAGGGCCCCACGCCGGTGTCGGCGCTGATCCATGCCGCCACCATGGTTACCGCCGGCGTGTTCATGGTGGCCCGCATGTCGCCCTTGTTCGAATATTCCGACACGGCGCTGATGGTGGTGACGGTGGTCGGTGCGTTGACGGCGATCTTCGGGGCCACCGTCGGCTGCGTGCAGAACGACATCAAGCGGGTGATCGCCTATTCTACCTGCTCGCAATTGGGCTACATGTTCTTTGCTCTCGGCGTATCCGCTTATCCGGCGGCGATGTTCCATCTGTTCACCCATGCCTTTTTCAAGGCGTTGCTGTTCCTGGGCGCCGGCTCGGTGATCCATGCCATGTCGGACGAGCAGGATATCAGGCGGATGGGCGGAATCTGGCGCCATGTGCCGCTGACCTACGCCCTGATGGTGGTCGGCAGCCTGGCCCTGGCCGGGATCCCGCCCTTCGCCGGCTATTGGTCGAAGGACTTCATTCTCGAAGCGGCCTGGGCGGCCGATACGCCGGTCGGTAAATTCGCCTATGCGATCGGCGTATTGTCAGCCTTTCTCACCGCCTTCTATTCCTGGCGCCTGCTGATTCTGGTGTTCCACGGCAAGCCGCGGGCCGACGAGCATGTGATGGCCCATGTGCATGAAAGCCCCTTGGTGATGACGGCGCCGCTGGTAGCGCTGTCGCTCGGCGCGATGTTCGCCGGTGTGCTGGGAGCTTCCGCCTTCGTCGGCGAGGATATGGCCCAGTTCTGGCGCAAATCCATCCTGCTGCTGGGCAGCCACGACGCCATGCGCGCGGCCCATGAAGTGGCGCTGCCGATCAGTTGGCTGCCCACCCTGGTGGCGCTGGCCGGCATCGCGCTTGCCTATTTGATGTATATGTTCGCGCCCGGCCTGGCCCCCTGGCTGGCTGGCCGGTTCAGGGGTGTCTATCTGTTCCTGCTGCGCAAATGGTATTTCGACGAGCTCTACGACTTTCTGTTCGTCAATCCGGCATTTCGCATCGGCCGCGCCTTGTGGCATGGCGGTGACGGCGCTCTGATCGACGGGGTCGGGCCGGACGGGGTGGCGGCGGCCAGCCGCGTCATCGCGCGGCGTGTCATCGCACTGCAAAGCGGTTATCTCTATCACTATGCCTTCGCCATGCTGATCGGTGTGGCGCTGTTCGTAACCTGGTATGTCGTGGGTGTGGGGTGAGGGCGATGTCGGATTGGCCCTTGCTCTCGATCGTAACCTTTCTGCCGCTGCTCGGCGCGTTGTTCGTGCTGTCCATCCGCGGTGAAGCGGCTGTGGTGGCGCGCAACGCCCGCAATGTGGCGCTGCTCACCTCGGTCGCGACCTTCCTGCTGTCGCTGCTGATCTGGTTCAATTTCGACTCAAGCAGCGCGGAATTTCAGATGATCGACCAGGCGCGCTGGTTGCCCGGCTATGCCATCGCCTACAAGATGGGCGTGGACGGCATCTCGCTGTTCTTCGTGCTGCTGTCGACCTTCCTCACGCCGCTCTGCCTGCTGTCGGCCTGGCAGGCGGTGCAGGTGCGGGTCAAGGAATATATGATCGCCTTCCTGGTGATGGAAACCCTGATGATAGGGATGTTCTGCGCCCTCGATCTGGTGGTGTTCTACAGCTTCTTCGAGGCAGTTTTGATTCCGATGTTCATCATCATCGGAGTATGGGGAGGGTCGCGGCGGATCTATGCCGCCTTCAAATTCTTCCTCTATACTTTGGCCGGCTCGGTGTTGATGCTGCTGGCGATCCTGGAGATGTATTTCGATGCCCGCACCACCGACATCCAGGTGCTGATGACGCATGCCTTTCCGGCCACCCTGCAACCCTGGTTGTGGCTGGCGTTTTTCGCCTCCTTCGCGGTCAAGGTGCCGATGTGGCCGGTGCACACCTGGCTGCCCGACGCCCATGTCGAGGCGCCCACCGCCGGGTCGGTCATTCTCGCCGGCGTGCTGCTGAAAATGGGCGGTTACGGATTTCTGCGCTTCTCCTTGCCGATGTTCCCGCTCGCCACCCACCAGTTCGCGCCCCTGGTGTTCGCTTTGTCGATCGTCGCGGTGATTTACACGTCGCTGGTGGCACTGGTGCAACGGGACATGAAGAAGCTGATCGCCTACAGTTCGGTGGCGCATATGGGTTTCGTCACACTCGGCATCTTTACGCTGCAGACGCAAGGGGTCGAAGGGGCGCTGTACCAGATGCTGTCGCATGGCGTGGTGGCGGGCGCGCTGTTCCTGTGTGTCGGCGTCATCTATGACCGCCTGCACACCCGTGAGATCGCGCGCTATGGCGGTCTGAACAGCCGCATGCCGGTCTATGCCTGCATTTTCATGCTGTTCACCCTGGCCTCGGTCGGTCTGCCCGGCACCTCCGGTTTCGTCGGCGAATTCCTGGTTCTGCTCGGGGCCTTCCAGATCAGCAGTTGGGCTGCTTTGTTCGCCGCCTTCGGACTGGTGCTCGGACCGGCCTACATGCTCTATCTCTATCGGCGGGTCATTTTCGGCAAGCTGGTGCACGAGGATCTCAAGGCCATCTTGGATCTCAGCCCGCGCGAGATCGCGCTGTTCGCGCCGCTGGTGGCAGTCGTGCTGTGGATGGGGCTCTATCCGGCGTCGTTTCTCGGACCGATGCATGCCTCGGTGGCGAAGCTGATCAATGACTTTCAATTGGTCAAGACCGCCAGCGGCGCCATGACCGGAACACCATGATGGAACTGCCCAATCTGGCCCCGGCCTTGCCCGAACTGCTGATGGTGGCCGCCGCCATCGTCCTTCTGATGCTGGGCGTATTGCGGCGCAAGACGACGTCGGGCACCCTCTCCGCGCTGGCGATCGTCGCGATGGCGCTGGCGGCCTTGCTGGTCGCCGGTCAGTCGGGCGAAAGGACGGTGACTTTCGGCGGCATGTTCGTCATCGACAGTTTCTCCATGTTCGCCAAGCTCATGGTGTTGCTGGCGTCTATCGTGACGCTGGCACTGTCGCACGCCTGGCTCAAGGCGGAATCCCTCGATTCGGCGGAATATCCGGTGCTGGTGCTGTTCGCCACCGGGGCGATGATGATGATGATCTCGGCCAACAATCTGATCGCGCTCTATCTCGGCCTCGAACTGCAAAGCCTGTCGCTCTATGTGTTGGCGGCCTCGCAGCGCGACAGCGCGCGCGCCACCGAAGCCGGACTGAAATATTTCGTGCTGGGCTCGCTGGCGTCGGGGCTGCTGCTGTACGGCGCCTCGCTGGTCTACGGATTCGCCGGCACCACCGGATTCGATGCGCTGGCCGCGGCCCTGAAGGGCGCGCCGCCGCTCGGCGCGGTGGTGGGCATGGTGTTCATCATGGCGGGCCTTTCCTTCAAGATATCGGCGGTGCCGTTTCACATGTGGACTCCCGATGTCTATGAGGGCGCACCGACACCGGTCACCGCTTTTTTCGCGGTGGCGCCCAAGATCGCCGCCTTCTGCCTGTTGATGCGGGTGCTGACCGGGCCGTTCGGCGGGATGGCGGCGGAATGGCGGCAGATCATCATTTTCGTCTCGGTTGCGTCGATGCTGCTCGGCTCCTTCGGTGCGTTGCTGCAGACCAATATCAAGCGCCTGATGGCTTATAGCGCGATCGGCCATGTCGGCTATGCCCTGATCGGGCTGGCGGCCGGCGGCCCGGATGGCGTCCGCGCCGTGCTCATCTATCTGGCCATCTATCTGGCGATGAATATCGGCGCCTTCGCGGTGATCCTGTCGATGCGCGAGAAGGGCCGCGCGCGCGAAACGGTGGACGACCTTGCCGGTCTGTCGAAGACGCACCCGCTGATGGCGGCTGCCATGGCGATATTCATGCTCAGCATGGCGGGCATCCCGCCGATGGCAGGGTTCTGGGGCAAATGGATGGTATTCATGGTGGCGATCGATCAGGGATTGATCGCACTGTCGGTGATCGGCGTGCTCACCTCGGTGGTGGGCGCGGTCTATTATCTGCGCGTCATCAAGGTGATGTATTTCGACGAGCCGGTCGAGACGCTCGATCGGCCTGGCGTCATGCCGTTGGGCCTGGTGCTGGGCGTGGCGTCGCTGCTGGTGCTGCTGTTCAACCTGTTGCCTGCCGGCCTGTTCGCCAGCGCCTCCGACGCCGCCGCCAGCCTGTTTGGCGGATGACGCCGTTCCGTTTCGAACCGAGGGGCCGGATCGACAGCAGCAACGATGAAGCGCGCCGTCTGGCGCTGAACGGCGCCGGTCACGGTACGCTGGTCACTGCCGTCGAACAGACCAAGGGGCGCGGGCGGCGCGGACGCTTGTGGCACTCGCCGCCCGGCAATTTGCATTGCTCGCTGCTGCTCGATCCGGGTCCCGACCCCGCCCTTGCGCCGCAATTGGCGTTCGTCTCGGCGCTGGCCTTGCAGAGCGCGCTGGCCGAATTGGCAGCCGGCGTCGAGTTCCGCGTCAAATGGCCGAACGACATCTTGTGCCGAGGCGCCAAGATCGCCGGCATGCTGCTGGAGCAGGCGGGACCCCTGATCATTCTGGGCGTGGGAGTCAATATTGCCGCGCATCCCGACGGCGCGCTCTATCCCGCCACCAGCTTGCGCCAGGTTGGCAGCGGTGCCCAGGCTTGCGACCTGTTGGCCGGTTTTTGCGACGCATTCGCGCCTCGTTATGACGCCTGGCGTGCCGGTGGCTTCGCAGCCCTGCGCGGCGACTGGCTGGCGGTGGCGAGCGGCCTGGGCGAGGCGGTAACGGCGCGACTGGCCGACGGCCGGGTGCTGCAGGGTCGCTTTGCCGGACTGGCGACCGACGGCGCCTTGATTTTGGCCAGCCGCGACGGGACCTTGCAATCGATCCTGGCGGCCGACATTTTTTTTTCGGGAATGGGGTGGGCAGATGCTCCTGGCGATTGATTCGGGCAATACCAATATCGTTTTCGCCTTGTTTGATGGCGAGCAGATTCGCGGTGAATGGCGGTCCTCGACCGACACCGAGCGCACGGCGGACGAATATGGCGTGTGGTTGACGCAATTGATGGCGATGGAGGGACTGGACCGACATCAGGTCGATGCCTGCATCATCGCCTCGGTGGTGCCGGCTGTGATGTTCACGCTGAAACAGCTGTGCCGCCGCTATTTCGGTCGCGAGGCGCTGGTGGTGGGAGAGGAGGGTGTCACGCTTGGACTGAATATTCTGCTCGATCGCCCGGAAGAAGTTGGCGCCGACCGTCTGGTAAATGCAGTTGCGGCACACCAGTTCTATAAAGGACCGCTGATCATCATCGATTTTGGCACGGCAACGACCTTCGACGTGGTGGATGCGGACGGCAATTATTGCGGCGGCGCCATCGCGCCCGGCATCAATCTGTCGCTCGAAGCCTTGCACACTGCCGCTGCCAAATTGCCGCGGGTGGCGATCGGGCGACCGAAAAGCGTGATCGGCAAGGCGACGGTGCCGGCCATGCGGTCGGGGATTTATTGGGGCTATGTTGGCCTGATCGAGGGATTGGTGGAACGCATTACCAAGGAATTCGGCGTGCCGATGACGGTGGTGGCGACCGGCGGATTGGCGCCGCTGTTCGCCGAGGCTACGCCGGTGATCAGGCATTTGCAATCGGACCTGACCCTGCGGGGCTTGCTGGAGATCCACCGGCGCAATCTGCCATGAACATGATGGCAGACGAGCGCCAGCTGGTCTTCCTGCCGTTGGGCGGGGTCGGCGAAATTGGCATGAACCTGGCGCTCTATGGCTATAACGGCAAATGGCTGATCGTCGATCTCGGCATAAGTTTCGGTGACGAGACCACGCCCGGGGTCGAGGTCTTTATGCCCGATCCCGGGTTCATTGCCGACCGGCGCGACGATTTGCTGGGCATCGTGCTGACGCATGGTCACGAGGATCATCTCGGCGCGGTGGCGCATCTGTGGCCTCGCCTGCGCTGTCCCGTCTATGCCACGCCATTTACGGCGTCGCTGCTGAAGAGCAAACTGCATGAAGCCGGCCTTGCCAGTGCGGTACCGATCACTGTGGTGGCCCAGGGCGGCAGCGCGCAGATCGGCCCCTTTCATGTCGAATGGATCCGGCAGACCCACTCGATTCCCGAGCCAAATTCCCTGGCGATTCGCACACCGCTCGGCACCGTGCTGCACACCGGCGACTGGAAGTTCGATCCCGCCCCGCTGGTCGGCAGCACCGCCGATCTCGACCGTCTGCGCCGCCTCGGTGACGACGGCGTGCTGGCGCTGGTGGGTGATTCCACCAATGTCTTCAACAAAGGCAGCACGCCGTCGGAAGCCGGAGTCAGGGACAGCCTGATGAATTTGTTCGGACGCTACCGGCAGCGCATCGCGGTCGCCTGTTTTGCCACCAACGTGGCCCGGCTGGAAAGCATTGCCGTGGCTGCCGCCGCCTGTGGCCGCCATGTCGCGCTGGTTGGACGTTCGCTGTGGCGGATCGACAAGGCGGCCCGCGAGAACGGCTACCTGTCGACCATTCCGGCTTTCCTGAGCGATCATGACGGCGCTCACCTGCCAGCCGATAAGGTGGTCTATGTCTGTACCGGCAGCCAGGGCGAACCGCGCGCCGCCCTGGCGCGCATCGCGACCGACGCCCACCCGCACGTGACCTTGCGACAAGGCGATGTGGCGATCTTCTCGTCGCGCGTCATTCCCGGCAATGAGAAAGAGATCTACAAGCTGCACAATCAATTGATCCGCCAAGGTGTCGCGGTGGTGACCGAGAAGGACGAATTCGTGCATGTGTCCGGCCATCCCGGCCGCGAAGATATGGTTCGGCTCTATGGATTGGTGCGTCCGCAGCTAGCGGTACCGGTGCATGGCGAGTTCCGCCATCTGCTCGAGCATGCCGAACTGGCCCGCGCCTGCCAGGTGCCGACCGCAATGGTGATCGGCAATGGCGACATGCTGCGCCTGGCGCCGGGGCCGCCGGAAGTGGTGGGGCAGGTGCAGACCGGCCGCCTGGCGGTGGATGGCAATCGGCTGGTGCCGCTGATTTCCGCGATCATGCGTGACCGCAATCGTATGGTTCATAATGGCAGCGCTGTTGTGACCATCGTGCTTGACCGTACCGGCACCTTGCTGCGTACGCCGCAAGTGTCGGCGGTCGGCCTGCTGGACCCCGATCATGAGACCGTTGAACATGAGGCAGTGATCGACGCGGTGACCGTGGCGATCGCCGAATTGGCTCAATCGGCACGGCGCGACGACGGCCTGACTCGCGAAGCGGTTCGCCAAGCCGTGCGCCGCCATCTCAATAAAAGCCACGGCAAGAAGCCCTTGACCGATGTGCATCTGGTGCGCGTTTAGCGTTGCACGCTATAGTCGGCAACCCTCCCAGGAAAGCTGCCATGATCGGACGACTGAACCATGTAGCCATCGCGGTGCCTGATCTCGACGCCGCTTCTCGCCTTTATCGCGATGTGTTGGGCGCGCAGACATCGGCGCCGGTGCCGCAGCCGGCGCATGGTGTCACCGTGGTGTTCGTCACGCTGGACAATGCCAAAATAGACTTGCTGCATCCGCTGGGCACCGACTCGCCGATTGCGGCATTTCTCGACCGCAATCCAGCGGGGGGCATTCATCACGTCTGTTATGAAGTGACTGACATTCTTGCCGCCCGCGATCAGGTCACGGCCGGCGGTGCCCGCGTGCTGGGTAATGGCGAGCCCAAGATTGGCGCGCATGGCAAGCCGGTGCTGTTCCTGCATCCCAAGGACTTTGCCGGAACCTTGATCGAGTTGGAGCAGCTGTGAGCGGCTATTGCGATATCGCTCCCGGGCACGCGCTGCATGGTCCTTATCATGACCTGGAATATGGCTTCCCGCTCAGCGACGACGATGCCTTGTTCGAGCGGCTGTGCCTCGAGATTTTTCAAGCCGGCTTGTCCTGGCTGGTCATTCTCAAAAAACGCGACGCCCTGCGTGCGGCCTTCGACGGCTTTGCGTTGACGCGGGTGGCGGCCTATGACGAGTCCAAGATTCTGGCGCTGCTGGCCGACCAGGGCATCGTGCGTCACCGCGGCAAGATCAATGCCGTCATCGAAAATGCTCGGCGGATTTTGCTGATTCGGCAACAATCCGGCAGTTTCGCCGGCTGGCTGGCGCAACAGCCGGCCAGTGATAAGACCGCTTGGACCAAACTGTTCAAACAGACCTTCACCTTTACCGGCGGCGAGATCGTCAATGAATTTCTGATGAGTATCGGCTTGCTGCCGGGGGCGCATCGTCCCGACTGTCCGGTGGCGCTGAGGCTGGCCGGCCAAGCGCCCCTGGGAGTTCCTCCCAGAAACACAAAACCGCCCCTGTCACCAGGCGGCGGTTTGTAGTGCGGTTGGTGATCCTCCCTAAACTCAGGCTGCCCAGTTCTGGGTGAGCTATGCCCTAGCGCTTGGCGAGAAACTACAAGCATTTTCCGCAAGAGTCAAAAAAAAGTTGCACAAATTTATGGCTAAAATCAGGGAAATTTGCCCAGCAAAAGTTCAATTGCTTGTCGCCGGAGGTGAACAGATTGGCTGCAGGACGCAATATAGCGCGTATTACCGCGATCGTGCTTCTAGGGCTGGTTGCAGTCTTGACTGCGGCAGGCGCCGATAAGGCTGCCGAAGGCATGCCGGTTTATGTCACCCGTCAAGATTGCGTTCAGTTGGTGGCGCATCACCCGGAGCCCGGCGTTGCTTACAAACCCGGCACCGATGTGCATGGTCGTGCCGTACCGCCAGCCGAGGTCGCGGTAACCCGGCCCGCCGACTTGCTTCCGGATCGGCTTGCTTTCGACCTCAAGGTCAATCCGTTGGCTTACGGTAGCGGGTCGGCCACCGCTGCCGCGCCCGGCAGCAAGATCGCCAACACGGCGGTGCCGGTGGCACATATCGACGTCGATCTGCCAAACGGCGAGGTTCGGCTCAACGGCCATGTGCTGGAAGACCAACAAACCGACATGGTGACCGAAGCCTGCCGTCGGGCCGGCTATCGGTGACTGGATTTATCCGGCCACCTTGCCTACAGTCGGCGCCCTTGCCTGTCCCGCCGAGGATTCCATGCGCAATTCCACTTATTTCCTGCCGACCCTCAAAGAAACGCCCTCGGAAGCGCAGATCGCCTCGCATCGCCTGATGCTGCGGGCCGGCATGGTGCGTCAATCGGCGGCTGGCATCTATAGCTGGCTGCCGCTGGGCCTTCGGGTGCTGAACAAGGTCGCCGACATCGTGCGCGACGAGCAGCGTCTTGCCGGTGCCCAGGAGCTGCTGATGCCAACCATTCAACCGGCAGAATTGTGGAAAGAATCCGGCCGCTATGACGATTACGGCAAGGAAATGCTGCGCATCACCGATCGCCACGCGCGCGAGATGCTCTACGGCCCCACCAACGAGGAGCTGATTACCGCGCTGTTCCGCGATTCGGTAAAAAGTTTCAAGGCGTT
>Ga0302319_10005516_pt1 | contig 25426 bp, 24 predicted proteins | sample Bog_T0_2_FD_203319 | JGI IMG/M metagenome (GOLD analysis project Ga0302319, IMG submission 203319) | Peat permafrost microbial communities from Stordalen Mire near Abisko, Sweden - Bog_T0_2 | ecosystem: Environmental > Terrestrial > Soil > Wetlands > Peat | place: Sweden: Abisko, Stordalen Mire...
CGTCTTTGACGATGGCGAGGACTTCAGCGTTGTTTGCGGTGAGCTGTTTGTAGCCGAGAAACTCCGTTTTCTGGAGTTCGCGATAGGCGGGGCTGGCGGATTTTTGGCTGCCGCCTTTCCAACTGGCACGGGCGCGGGATTGCTCTTCGGCGCGGGCGGCTTCGTATCCGGGCTCATCAAACTTGATTCCAGCATCGCGTACTGCATCGACGATGAAATCCAGCGGAAGGCCAAACGTCTCGTAAAGATGGAATGCATCTCTCCCGGAAAAGACTCCGCCGTCGGCTTTCTCTTTTGCATGGGACTGGAGTGAGTCAATGACGCGGTTCCGGGCACCTTCAACATTAAGGAGTGAAAGCTCTAACCTCCCGCCGGCCTCCTGAATTTGAGTCCCTATGTTCTCGATGCGGTCGTACTTCTCTCTCGCCTCCGGCGAAAGTCCGGAGTGGCGCCTCTGTGCAGCTATGCGCTTGAGCGCACCTGCTACCTCCTCTATGCCTGCAATTGATCCTCTCGCCTTTTCAAGATAATCCTGGAGTTTCGAGTTTCCAATCCTTAGAACGCGGTCGAACTGCTTCTCTTCGGCTTCGACGACTTTGGCCACGCGGGCGGCGGAGTCGATCAACTCAGGGTACGCATCCTGCATCAAGTCGCGCACAGCGTAGACCATTAAGTAGAGAAAAGGCAGCTCCTGCCCCAACAATCTTCCATGGCGAATTCCGCGGCGAAGAATCTTGCGTAGCACATAGCCTCGGCCTTCGTTCGAAGGCAAAACACCGTCGCTGATGAGGAAAGTCGCGGCGCGGGCGTGGTCGGCAATGATGCGCAGCGAAGCGCTCTTGATCGCTTCTTGTTTTTGGGTCACCTCAATCAAGCGGTTAGACACTCCGCCGAGGGTCGCGGGAAGAAGTACGGTTTCGTTGAATTTGGTTAATATCGCGGCGCGCTCAATGAGAGGCGTGAAGAGGTCGGTCTCGAAGTTGGAGACTTTGCCTTGGAGAACTGCGGCTACGCGCTCCAGGCCCATGCCGGTGTCGATGGAGGGTTTTGGGAGTGGCGTGAGCTTGTAGCTGGTTGCCTTCGTTGTCGGATCAACGATGGCCGACCGGTCGAATTGCATGAAGACCAGGTTCCAGATCTCCACGTAGCGGGCATCGTCTTTTCCAAAGGGCAGATCGACTCCCGGCGTTTCGGCCGCCTCAAGGCCCATGTCGTAGAAGATCTCGGAGCAGGGGCCGCAGGGGCCGGTTTCGCCCATCTGCCAGAAGTTGTCTTTGAGGCCGTATTCCTTGATGCGCTCCTTTGCGACTCCCGCTTCGATCCAGTAGCCTTCGGCCTCGGTGTCGCGAGGCACGCCGTCGGCACCTTCGAAAATCGTCACGTAGAGGCGGTCTTTGGGAATGCCGAACCACTCCTCGCTGGTGACTAGCTCCCAGGCATAGGCGATGGCGTCGCGCTTGAAGTAGTCGCCGAAGCTGAAGTTGCCCAGCATCTCAAAGAAGGTGTGGTGACGGCGAGTAAAGCCCACGTTCTCAAGGTCGTTGTGCTTGCCGCCGGCGCGGACGCACTTCTGCGAGGTTGTCGCCCGCGAATAGTCGCGGCGCTCGGCCCCCAGAAAGAGGTCCTTGAACTGGTTCATGCCGGCGTTGGTAAAAAGCAGTGTGGGGTCGTTGGCAGGCACCAGCGAGGAAGAGTGCACGCGGCGGTGCCCCTTCGACTCAAAAAAGCGCAGAAATGCTTCGCGGATTTCATTTCCCGTGCGGGTTTGCATGACGTTACCAGTGTAACTTGCAGCCGCGATTTGTCGCATCTTGCGTTGGAAGCCGCCAGAAAACCGGCCGATAGATAACCATGGCCATCCAGACTGTTGCAACCAACGATGCAGAGGCTATGGCGCAGGAACGCCGCCGCCAAAGGCTGCTGGCTTTGATCAATCGGGGCGGACCTGTATGGCGCAAACAAGATCAACCCGATGGTGCCGAGGCTGGCACAGCGGAAGGTGCGCAAGGCCTGCGTTGCGGGCCAGATACACGGCTTATGGCCGACAGGACTGAGCGATGACCCTTCAAATATCAATCCGAAAAGCTAAACCTGGGTGGCTGAAGTTCAGAATCCTCTGCCGCGTAGCGTGGCCGAGCCAAAGCCCGGAATTGGCGGCTCGTCCCCTTCCAACCATGTTCGCGGTCACAACCGGCGCCTACTCATCGAGCGATGCTGCGTCGAGATTGTCCAACGCGGCCAGCGCTTCGTCCGGCACGTCCCACTTGCGCAGAATCTTGTAGATCGTGCCGGTAGAGAAGCCGGCGGCGACCAGGCGGCGCATGATGCGGGCAGTCTCTTTCTCGTTTTCCGGCTTGCGCAGGCGCTTGCGGGCAAGGTGCTCGCGGGCCAGCGTCTCCTCGTTGGTTTGGCTGTAGCGGGCATCGAGGGTCTGGGCGATCAGGGTGTCGTGGACGCCTTTTTGCTTCAGATCCTGCTGCACACGCCTCTGGCCCAGCTTCTCATTCTGCTGGCGCAGGCGGGCGTAGGTCTCGGCAAAGGACCGATCGTCAAGATAACGCTGCTCTTTCAGCCGCGCGACAACTGCGGCGACAACTGCCTCGCCCGCTTCGCCTGGCTCAACGCGGGTCTTCATCAGGCGGCGCAAGTCGGCCTCGGAGCGCATCTGCCGGCCCAGCGCCTTCACGGCGTAGTCGTAAAGGCCGGCTTCGTTGAGGAAGGCGCGGGGCTTGGCGGGTTTGCGGGCGAAAGGCATAAGGTGCAGCTTTCAGCTTTTAGCCTTTAGCCGATCTAGCTAAGACTGAAAGCGGAATTCGATTTGTCCGTGCTATCTCATATCCCACCCTAGGCGCAAAAACAAAGACGCGCCGAGGGTGGGGCACCCTAACTGTTCACTGACCACTGATCACTGTCCACTGTTTTTCGTCCATTGGTCTACCCAGTCGTTCACCGTCTTATACCAGAGTTGCGAGTTTTGCGGCTTGAGCACCCAGTGGCCTTCGTCGGGGAAGTAGAGCATTTTGCTGGGCACCTTGAGGCGCTGGAGAGTGGTGAAGAGCTGGAAGCCCTCGCTCACGTCGAGCCGATAGTCGAGCTGGTTGTGAATGACGAGCGTGGGCGTCTTGAAGTTTTTGGCGTAAAGCATCGGCGCCCATTTGCGGAAGGGGTTTTCGGCGTCCGGCTTGCCGTAGTAGTCCCAAGGCTTGCCCTTGAACTCCCAGGTATTGAACCACACCTCTTCCGTCGTCCCGTAGGCCGATTCGGGGTTGAACATGCCGTCGTGGGTCACAATGCACTTGAAGCGATCAGTGTGGCCCAGCACCCAGTCGGCCATATAGCCGCCGTAGCTTGCGCCCAGGGCGCATTCGCGGGTCTTGTCGATGAAGCTGTAATGCTGCTCAGCGTAGTCGAGGCCAGTCATCAGATCGGTGAATGGCTTGCCGCCCCAGTCGCCGTTGACGCCGTCCACAAAGGCCTGCCCGTAGCCGGTTGAGCCGCGCGGATTGATCATGACGACGACGTAGCCGTTAGCGGCAAAAAGCTCGGCATTCCAGCGATAGCTCCACGAGTCACCCCATGCGCCTTGCGGGCCGCCGTGGATCAGGAATTTGAGTGGGTATTTCTTGGCGGGGTCAAAGCCTGGGGGGCGGATAATAAAACCCTGGACTTTGGTTTTGTCGGCGGCGGTGAACCAGAAGGATTCCATCTTTGGTAAGTCGAGCTGGGCGAAGATCGCGTCGTTCAAACGCGTGATGGGATTCACATCGACCTTTGAAAACGAAGCGCCCGCGATCATAAACGGATGGTCACCGGCGACCTGCATCGGGCCAGTTCGATAGGGCCAACTGGTTGCTGTTCTGATCGAAACCAGCTCGCCAGGCGCCTGAACAGTGGAGCGATTCGCGATTATGGTACGGCCGTCTGCGAGCGGATGGAGGTCACCAAATTGTCCTTTGGATGCAATATCGGAAGGAACACCGGCAAGAGGGGCAATCAGGACTGGAGAATCACCGTTTTCTCCAGTTGTGAAAAAGATACTCTTCGAATCCACGGCCCACGCAATCTCATTGACCCAGTTGCCGTAGTCAGGCAACAAATCCTTGGTCGTCTTGGCCGCACGGTCGTAGAGCGCCAGCCGGAATTTGTCGCTTTCGTAGCCGGCGCGGGTCTGGGAGCGCCACGCGAGGTACTTGCCATCGGGCGAGTAGGCGGGGTTGAAGTTGCCGCCTGCTGCGGTGCTGACCTTCACGGGCTTGGCTGCGGGGTTGGTGAGGTCGAGGGTGAAGATGTCGGCGTGGGTGCTGACGGCCGGCTCTTCGTCGAGGTTCTCGGTAAAGGCCAATTCCTTGCCATCGGGCGCGAAGGCGCAGCCGCAGCCTTGATCGAGCGAGGGATAGTCCGGCGGAACGTCGCGGGGATCGTTGGGGGTGAGGTCGCGAATTCCACCGTTCTGAACCGAAGCGAGAAAGAGGTGGCTGCGCTTATCCCCAGTGAAGTGGTCCCAGTGGCGATAGAGCAGGTGGGTAAAGATCCGAGCCTTCACCTTGCTGTCAGCCAGGGCGGCGTCCCGGCCGTAGTTGCATTCCGCGCCCACGCCACCGTCATTGGGGGTGATCGCCGGACAGTCTGGAAAGACGGCGGAAGTGAAAACCACGGAGTAGCCGTCGGGGGACCAGAGAGCGTTGTCGGCTCCGGTGTCGAGATTGGTCAGCTTCTTGGGGTTGCTGGCCGCACCCGTTGCCGTGTCGAAGTCCGCCAGCCAGATCTGCTGCGAACCCGTGCGGCCGCTGAGGAAGAGGATGCGCTTGCCGTCGGCACTGAACTGGACGCCGCTGTCACCGGGCTTGGCCACGGCCAGCTTTTGCGGTTCGGCGGATTCAGTTCCGGCTGGGGCAATCGCTTGAATCCACAGCTCCGCTGTCTTGGTGTTTTGTTCGAGATTGACGGTCGTTACCGAATACGCCAGCCACTTGCCATCCGGTGAGACGGCGGTTGCGCCCAGCCGCTTCATCTTCATCAAATCTTCGAAGGTGATGGGCCGCTTGGGCGGCGCGGTCTGGGCTGGGCAGAATGACGCGATGGGAACAGCAAGACAGAGAGCGAGAAAGAATCGGCGCATGGGAACTCCTCATCGGCGGGAGCGGAAGGCTCATCCGAACGAAGTGAAATTTTACACCGCAGGGCGCCGCAGCTGCTTACTTGTTCTCGTTGCCGGTGAGGCGGAAGGTGATGGTGCCCCAGAAGAGGCGTGCGCGCATCTGGACAGGCAGGTGGCGCTCGTCGTCTGTATACCAAATCCAGATGTTGCCGCGATTCTTGACGACGCCCGCGTCGGCGGTGGGCTGCACGCGCAGGGTCTTGAAGACGCCCAGCGTGGTTTTGATTTCTTCGCGGCCTTCCACTTTCATGGTTACGGGGACGGTATGCAGGGCATCGACCACCGGCAGGACGAAGCTCTTGCCCACCTCCATCGGCTGCGACGAAGCGTAATACACGCCGGTCAGCAAGTCGGTGAGGCAGCCTTGCACGGGCGACTCGAGATGCTTGGTCTGGCCGGTCACCATATTCTTTTCGTCCAGGATGGATTTCCCCTGGGCATAATCCAGCCTGAGCGTGGAGTTGATCTGGCGGCGGCCCTCCACGGTCTGCTTGTCAAATTCGTAAGTGCAGCCGGTGGCGCGGTCGAAGGTGGACTGGAAGCGGTCGCCCACGTGAAAGAGCAGATTGATTGCGCCGATGGTGTCCGCGTTGGCGGAGATGCGCTCGCGGTCTCCGGCTGCCTCAAAGTGCAGAACGGCCGTGCCGGCGGGAAAAACACGCCAGTCCACGGAGTAGGTGAGGGTCTGCTTTTGCAGAAAGCTGAAGCCCGGATGCGGAGGCGCAAGCGGAACTGCCTGCTGGCCAGCGGACGCAACGGCCAAGGCAACGGCACAAAAAATGGTTGCTGCGGTTGTGCGCTTCTTCACCGTCAGGCGAGCCTCCTTGGAAAATGACTGTTCTGGCGCGGGATACGCTCAACGCAGCCCATGCACGATTGCGCCCAGAGCCGGCCGGAGGAAGAGCAAGCTGAGGTACAGAAGTGCGGCCCCTATACCAGCATTGTACTCGCGGTGCCTTAGGTAAAGCGAAAGCGAAAAGGCGCCGTTGGCGCTTTTGTCTTTCAGATTGGGCTCAGAGAGAGGCCACGGAATCAAGCGGGGTACCCGCCGGCAATAGGCGTCGAACTCGGGAAATGTCGAACGCAGGAAGCGTTCCTCCGAGGCGATGACCGGGATGTAGATGACCGCAAATCCGCCAGCCAGCAGCAGGGCGATGGGCCAACTGAGCAGCGCCACGGCGAAACCGGCGGCGATGAGCATGGAGCCAAGATAAAGCGGGTTTCGGGTGTGCGAGTAGGGGCCGGTCATAGTGAGCTCGCGGTTCTTCTTCACATAGCCTGCCGCGTAGCCGCGCAGCCACAGGCCAGGCAGCACCAGCGCCAGACTCCAGGCCACGGCGGCTGGCTGGGGCGCGCGCCGCCACAGGTCAAAGAGATAAAAACCCGCAGTGACAAAGCCAAGCGGCACACGGATACGGCGGGCCACGCGCTGCCAGCGGGTGATCCAGTCACTCTTGTTGGGCTGCTGCGTCATGGGGCCGTCTCCTCGGCCAGCAGTTCGCTGGCGGCGCGCAGCACGTCGTCCGGCTGGATGGTCAGCAGACCGGCCTCCGGCGCGGCGCGGCGGGTGTGGTCGCGTCGGCTCCCGGGGCTGCGCAGCACTTTGAATCGATTTCCGAAGGGGCCGTTGCGGCTGGGATCGGTGGGCCCATAGATACCGACGACCGGGCGGCCCAGAGCGCAGGCCAGGTGTAGCGGGCCGGTGTCTCCGGCGATGACGAGGGCGACGCGGCGGGTGAGGGCGATGAGTTGGGCCAGTGAGCTGGCTAGAGGCGTGGCTGCGCCGCTTGTTGCCTGCACAATGGCATCTGCGAGCGGTTCCTCGCCGGGACCGGCGTTGATCAGAACGCGCAGTCCGTGGTCGATGAGGCCCTGGGCGACGGCCGCGTACCGCTCCGCCGGCCAGCGCTTGGCACCCCAGCCAGCGCCGGGGTTGATGAGAACGGCGGGTGAGCTCCCTGCCTGCGCAAGGATTTGGTCGGCCCATGCTTCGGCGGTGGAGTCGATGGGAAGCCAGGGCGTTGCGGGCTTGAGTGCATCGCCAGCCACAGCCGAGGCCAGCTCCATATCCTGCTCGATGACGTGCGCGCCTGTCGTGGCAACCCGCTCGGTGAAGAGCCAGCGCGCAGCCCACTCGCGCGGCGCGGCCTCGCCGATCCGCCTCCGGCAGCCCGCCAGACGGCCTAGCACCGCCGACCGGATTGCGCCTTGGAGGTCGAGAACTGCGTCGTAGTTCTCGGCCTTGAGGGCGGACCGCAAAGCCTTGATTTCACGGATGGTTTTCCGGCTCAGCGGCGCTTTACGCCAATCTTTGGTGGACGCGAAGTGAAGGCGATCAATTAGGGGCTGAGCGGGACCGCGTTCTACGCTACCTTCGGCTGCGAGCAGCGCCCGCCAGCGCGGTTCCACTGCCCAGTCGATGATCCACTCTGGATGGGCCTGACGCAGCGCCGTCACGGCTGGCAGCGCGTGCAGAATGTCGCCCATGGCGCCCAGCCTGACCACGAGCAAGCGAAACTTGGATTGCGTCTGCAAACTCTGATTTTCTCACAGGGGTGGGTGCATCTGACTGGGCACAACGCCCTTGATGTCGAAGTTGGACGGTGCTTAGAAGCGATGAGCACGCTCGGCCCGGTGGCCTCCAAATGCGTGGATCGTTCTGGTTCCAGCCAGAGCTTCGCCACCGTGCGGCACGCCACTCGGGATTAAGTATTCCTCCCCAGCGCTCACGGGAATCCGTTCGCCATGAATGACCAGGGTATAGCAACCCTGCACCACGACCATGTATTCGTCGTAATCGTGGGCGTGTGGCGCGGATTCAGCGGTTTGACGGCAGGTCCAGAAAGCCATCTGGCTTCCGTCTGCACCGTCGAAGACAAAACCCTCAACGCCTGGAGTCGCTTGACTGGACTTCGCGATCTCGTTGGCGGGATGCTTCATGAATTCTGGAAAATCTATCATGGCTGCAAACATTGTCCCACTTTTACAATCCTGAAATTGAAGTCATTCCGCCCTTGTACTCTGGATCACCCGATCCACCAGCCACTCGATGGCCTCATCTTCGTGCTCGATCTCGACGCTGAGGCTGGCGATCTTGAGCGGCAGGGAATCCAGGAATGTGGCTGAAAGCTTCCCCAGCCGGACCTGATCCTTTTCAGTGGTGATGAGCGCGCCGGCTCCTGTCTTGCGCGCTGCTGTCACCAGGCGCTTCAGGTCGGCGGGGGTGTAGCGGTGGTGATCGGGAAAGGCGATCCGGGCGGCGAGTTGCAGGCCCTCGGCTTCAAGGCCGGCAAAGAACTGCTCCGGGCGGGCGATGCCGCAGAAGGCGGCGACAGAGCCATCGACGGAAGGAACCTCCATCTTGCGATGCAGCCGCCAGACCATCCCTTCGAAGCCCGATGCGCGCAGAGCGGCCTCCAGTTCGGGAGCGCCATTCGGCGCGGGAATGGCGATGACTGTGGCACGGCGAGCGGCCGCAACCGGTTCGCGGAGGTTGCCCGCTGGCAGCAGGCCGTCGCCCAGCCAGTCGCGGCCATCGAGCAGCAGAATGTCTACGTCGCGGTAGAGCTGGCGATGCTGAAAGCCGTCGTCTAAAAGGTGAACAGCGGGCAGATCGACAGAGGAGACGCCGGCTGGCGCTTCGGCCTCGGCCAGCAGGCCGGCTCCGAATCGCTGCCCCGAAACATAGACCGGCACGCCCGTCTGGCGCGCGATCAAGAGAGGCTCGTCGCCAAACTCCGCGGAGGTGCCGTCGGGGTCCACGCGAGTTGAGCGCTGCCCCCTGCGGCCATAGCCCCTTGAAAGCACGTCCACGGGCAAGCCTCGCCGAGCAAGCGCCTTGGCCAGCGTGATCGTCAGCGGCGTTTTGCCCGCGCCGCCGGTGGAGAGGTTGCCGATGCTGACGACCGGCCAGCGCAGCCGCCGCACCGTTTCCAACCCATGCTCGATACGCAGGTTGCGCACAGCCAGGCCTGCGGCGTAGAGCGGTGTTAACGGGGCCAGCCAGGGTCGTCTCATCGAGTTCCCTCCCCTTGCTTGAGTAGCGCCTGAATCGCCTCGACGCAGCGCGCGGTTGCTCCCGCCTGCTGTTCAAAGACCTGTCGGGCACGCGCGCCCATGGCTGTGGCAGCCATCCTGTCCCACAGCAAATCGACAAGTGCTTTGGCGAGCATCGCCTTCTCGGCGATGCGGATGGCGTCATGAGCCCGCAGGTCGTCGGTGATGGCGCGGAAGTTGGCATAGTGCGGACCCATCACAATAGGAACGCCGAATTGGGCCGGCTCCAGCGGATTGTGGCCGCCGACGGGGATCAGGCTGCCACCGACGAAAGCCAGCGAGGCCAAAGAATAGACCGAGGCCAACTCGCCGATGGTGTCGAGCAGGACGATCTCGCCTCCGCCAAACGGCTTCAACTCCGCAGCGGGCTTTCCTGTCCACTCCGAGCGCCGAACCCACTTAAAGCCGGATTGATCCAGCAGCGCGGCCACGGCACCGAATCGCTCAGGATGCCGGGGCGCCACCACCATTGCCAGTTGCGGATCGGCTTCGAGCAGCCTTGGCCAGGCCTCCAGCAATGCGGCCTCTTCGCCTTCCAGCGTGCTGCCCGCCACACCGAGCCTTAAATCCGCCGCAAGCGACTTCAACTGGCGAGTCGCGTCGGCTTCCACAACAGCGCGCACATCGAATTTCAGATTTCCTGCGACCGAAACCCGCTCGGGCAGGCAGCCGATGGCCTTGAGGCGTTCCGCATCGGTCTCGCTCTGGGCTAAAACCCGGCTAAGACGCATTAGGAACGGCTTCCACAGCCAGCGGAGCCGCCGGTACCGCGGCCAGGAACGGTCAGAGATGCGGGCGTTGACCACGGCAACCGGGATACCCCGGCGAAAACAGCCACTGAGCAAGTTGGGCCAGAATTCCGTCTCGGCCAAAATGAGGAGCCGGGGCTTGAGAGCATTCAAATAGGCTCGCACCGCCCAGGGCAGGTCGAGCGGGCAATAGAAGACGCGGTTCGCTCCGAAGCGCTCACGGGCAAGAGCCTGGCCCGTGCGCGTGGTGGTGGAAATCACCAATTGGTGCCCAGAGCAAGCCGCGTCCAGCTCGCCCACCAGCCGGCTCACCGCCAGCACTTCGCCTACTGAGACGGCGTGAACCCAGATGAGGGGCCGGTCGCCTTGACCTTTGAGAAACCGCACCCGCCCGATGCGCTCCAGTAGCCCCTCGCGGTACTTCTGCGTGGTGACCATCCGCCACAGCCACCAGGGCGTCGCGGCCACCAGGACCGCCAGCAAGGCCAAATTGTAAAAAAACAAAATCATGAGTTACCGAACTGGGCGTCCCCCGGTCTAACCCTCAAATGATACAGTCATGCACGATGAGGGTTTCTCGGGCATATCCGCTGCTTGTGGTTTGTCTGGCGCTGCCGGCCGTGGCCAGCGACCACACTCCGCCTGCCGTGCAGCCGGCCACTACATTCGCCGCCGTCGAGGTGCATGGCGACGAAAAGGTCGCCATTGCCGCCGAACCGTATGACACACGCGAAAAGGAAGCCATCTTTCGTATCGACTATCTCCGGCACGGCGTGATGCCGGTGCGTCTGATCGTGACTAACAACGGTGATCGGCCCATCTCCTTGCGCGATGCGCGGATTCTCTTCCTTACCGCAGCGGGCGACAGGATTCAAGCCGCTGAGCCGGAGGATGTGGAGCGCCTCCTGAACGACAAGGAGAGAAGGGGCCAAAGCATCCCGATGCCCGGTCCCATCCCCAGCATCAAGTTGAAGCCGAAGGCTAGCGATAGAGATGTCGAGGCCGACTTCGATAACTTCGAGTACGGCGCCTTGGTGGTAGAGCCGCACACCACGCGAGCCGGATTCCTGTTCTACGACGTCTCCGGGCTGAATCATCCGCTCCAGGGCGCAAAGCTGCACCTGCATAAACTGCGCGATGCCGACGGCAACGAGCTATTCTATTTTGAGATTCCATTCGACAAGTACCTTACATCCAAGTCGAGCCAGATGAATTGACTACGAGCATGGGCCGATAGTCGTATGGACTTACACCCGCATAGAAATGTTACGATTCTGAAGGGCTTCTAGCAATTGGAAGCCGCCGCCACAGGGGATTGCATGGCCAAAAAGCCAAATTATGGAATCGACGCGCCTGTCGTCGTGGGCAGTTTACTGCTCGCGGGCGCGGCTTTTGTTGCCATTGCTGTGAAGTTCCCGATGATCACGGTCGGCCACACCCAGTTCCCGCTCTTCCCAGGGGTTATGTGGCTGGCGGCCTGGTGCCTTCTTACCGCTGGGCTGATGGTGCTTTACTCCAAGTCGGGCAAGCTGCGCCATCGCGACCGGATGCTGGACAAGGTGCAGTGGACGGGTACGGAAGCCGTACTGGACGTGGGTACGGGACGCGGCCTGCTGCTGATCGGAGCCGCCAAGAGGATCACCAGCGGCCATGCATCGGGCATCGACATCTGGAGTTCAAAAGACCTCTCGGGTAACGGCCCCAAGGCGCTGATGGCCAACATTGAACTTGAGGGCGTTGGTGATCGGGCGAACGCTTTGAGCGAGGACGCCCGCAACCTGAGCACACCGGATGCCTCTTTTGAAGTGGTTCTCTCTAACGGCTGCCTCCACAGCATCAAGGAGGCGGCCGGCCGGGCAAAAGCCTGCGCCGAGATCGCACGCGTCCTCAAGCCGGGCGGCGTGGCAGTCCTCTCGGACTACAAGCTGATGCGCGAATATGAGGCAGAGTTCAAGAAATGCGGCCTCGAAGTGGAGATGTGCCCGCTCGATTGGACCGGAACATTTCCCCCGCTGCGGATCCTGGTGGCGCGGAAGCCAGCGCCAAAACAGCAGCCTGCGCCAAAACCGCAACCGCCGCAGACTGCGCAAAAGCAGCGCCCCTCAAAGCCTAATCGTAATAAGTAGCCGTGGTGGTATCCGTCTCCCAGATGGTCGCGTCCTTGACGCGCACACGTCCGCCGGTCATTTCAGCGAGTTGCTCACTGGTCTGGTCGTAGAAATATTTGGCGATGTTTTCTGCCGACGGGTTCAATACCGTGAAAGGCTCCAGGTCGTTGAGCATCTGGTGGTCGATGCGCTCAATCACCGGGCGCAGCACCTGCTTGAGCAGCTTGAAATCAAGCAGCAGGCCAGCTTTGTCCAGCTCGGCCCCGGCCAGGGTGACGCGGATCTTGTAGTTGTGCCCGTGCGGGTTCTCGCACTTGCCCTTGTAGTTGCGAAGATAATGGCCGGAAGAAAAACCAGCCTCCACGGTGACTTCATACATCGGCGTCTGCTCTTGTCCTGTGCTGGGAAGAATCCCTGTCTTGATTCTAGTTCTTTTCGCCGCGGCGTTTCTCACCCCGCGGACGAGGACCTATCCGCGGGGACCCCGGCGTTTGCGCCGCGCGGCTTGCCGCGCCTCATCGCTGCGCCGGTCTACCTGCTCAAAGAGGTGGCTCATGACGCCGACGAGCGCGGCCGCCAGCCCCAACAGCAGCAGAAACATGGCCACCGTCCGCCACAGCGACGCGTTGGCCGGCAGACCGGGCTGGAAGCTCGAAGGCGCCAGCGCCATCCCCGCCGAAATCAGCGCGAAGAAACCTAGCGTTGCAGCCAGAATGTAGAAGTTGCGGGACATAATTGGGGAAGCGGAAGAGTCCGCAAGGCCTATTGCGATTTTACGCGGGACGAGCCGACCACGAGATTCGCTAGTCAAGGTCGGTCGGCGTAAACTTCTGCCTTGCGCCATGGCGAATGTGAAGCACATCTACCCGCTTCTCTTTCTCCAGAACGCGGTAGATCACTCGGTAAACGTGCGGCTTTTGACCGTAAAGCAGATGCCTTAACTGGGCTCTTTCGGGCGTTACTGGACAGCGGTTGGGCATCTCCTTGAGGCTACGAACGGACTCTCTCAGGCCCAGGTACCATTCCAAGGCTTTTTCGGAATGCTCGGCCCCGATTCGCTCGAACAGGCCAGCGAGGTCGCGCTCGGCACGGGCGGTTATGCTAACGCGATATGCCATGGGCGGATTCGAACTCGGCAAAGAACTCCTCGATCGGGCGAAACTTTCCTTGCCTTGCATCTTCCAGGCCTTGGCGGATGCCTTCCTCGGCGTCAGCGCGCGCGGCAATGTCAAGCAGGCGCTGATAGGCTTCGGCGTCCTGCACAACGGCCGCAGCCTTCCCGTTCACAGTGAGCACCATGGGGCGCTTGCTCTTCTTGAGATGTTTCATGAAGTCGCCGGAACAGCGGCGGAAGGTCGTAAGTGATTGGATGTCCGTGGTGATGTCCAGCATGTGCGCCTCCGGCTAAAGCACCTTATTAGGTGCTTTTAGAATACCGCGTTTCCCGTAAGGTTGCACAGCGCCCGTGATTACGGGGAAAGAAATCTGACACTTTGCCGAGACAGCGATTGACTACTCAAAAAACTCTTCATCGATCTTCTTGATTTCGAGTGTTTCTTCAATCCGGCATCCAACGTTATGCCGAATCATGAGACGCGTAAGCTGACCTCCATCGACGAGGACAAGTCGTTTGCTCAACATGGCAGCGGTTTCGCGGGCCGAAGCCGTAAAGGTAGATGCCGTGACAAACAGCCCTTTGGTTGCTTTGAATCGGTCCAGGCTCCCAAAGAAATCTCGAATGGCACTTGCTCCGACAGTGTTTCCATCGGCATATCTCTTTGCCTGAACGTAGATTCGGTCCAAACCCAAAATATCCTGATCGATGACACCGTCAACGCCGCCATCTCCCGTCCCACCCACCAACGCCTTGTTGATTTCCGTTACTGACCCACCGTATCCCATTGCAAATAGCAGGCGAACGACCAGGTTCTCAAAGAACGCTGGAGTGCCTGTACGAATCTTGACGAGCAACTCGTCGGCGAGTTCTTGCTCAAGAAGTGCGTGGGCATTGCGAATGGTTTCGTCGGGTGTCAAAGACGATTCATGGACTAAATCGGCTAGTTGAGCGTCAGGCGCTTCATTTTCAGAGTTGCTAGCTTTCCGAAACAACTCGAACTCCGGAAATTGGCTTAGGTATTTGATGGTGATGCGTTCGGGAGGGCTGGCAAGTACGCTTCTACCTTGCTCTGAAATGCAAAAGTGCGCACGCTTGGTTGGTTTGAGCAGACCGGCTTTGATGAGGTAGGATTTTGCCCACGCCACCCTATTGGAGAACGTCGTTTGGCGACCAGATGGAATTAGCAGAGTTCTCTCTTCTTGAGAAAGCTTGGAATCTTCGGCCAATCGCTCTACTGCATCCGAGATACGCCACTCTTTATCTGCGGCAAGCTGAAGAAGGGGTAGCATCAACGTCTGGAAGTCCGGTATCGCCATTACGGTTCGCCCTTATCTTACGAGAGGTAACTGATTTCGAATTCTACTCCCGCGCTTGGTTATCGGTCTCGGCACTAAAGAACTCCTGCACATCCGTGATCGTCCCCGTCATGCGGTAGGGCGGCAGGCTGGCGAGGAAGGTTTGGCCGTATCGTTTCTTTGGTGATGCGGTTGTCGAGCAGGACCAGCATGCCGCGATCTTCGAGCGAGCGGATGAGGCGGCCGAAGCGCTGCCTTCATGTTACGGCGATGTTCTGGAAGTGCGGCGCGATTGGGGCAGGTGGTGTCCTGAATAGACCTTTCAATTGCGTGGTGGTGATACAATGTAGATACAGAGGTGAAGATGCAGGCGCAAGTACTTAAATGGGGAAATAGCCTGGCTGTGAGGATTCCGAAGCACGTGGCGGAGGACGCTCACTTTGAGGCCGGAGACTCGATCGATATTGCTGTGGGCGCCGATGGAGTTGTGCAATTGCACCGGGTTGGCGCATTGCCTACCCTGGCTCAAATGGTGGCCCAGATCACGCCTGAAAATCGATATGCAGAGGTGCCGCTTGGGGCGGAGATCGGAAGGGAAATCGTCGAATGGTGACCCCGTACGTTCCGGACACCGGAGATATCGTTTTCATGGATTTCGACCCCCAGGTTGGACGGGAACAGGCAAAGCGCAGACCAGCCTTGATCTTGACAGATCTGCGTTATAACCGAGCAAGCGGACTGGCGGTCGTTTGTCCATTGACCAGCAAGGTAAAGCCGTACCCGTTTACTTTGCCGATCACCGTCGGCGGTGTTGAAGGGGCCGTGCTTGTGGATCAATTGAAGAGCATGGATTGGTCTGGCCGCGGGGCTGAGTTCCATTCGAAGGCACCCGCATCCATGATGGCGAAGGTGCGCAAGTACATCGCTGTCCTGCTGCAAATCCCACTCAGGCAGTGAGATGATGCATGGATCGCCTGAACAAGTCTTTATTGTGGGCGGACATGCTATCAGACGATCATCAGCCGGCTCCGCCTCGCTCAAAGAACTCCTGCACATCCGTGATCGTCGCTGTCATGCGATAGGGCGGCAGGCTGGCGAGGAAGGTTTGGCCGTATCGTTTTTGGGTGATGCGGTTGTCGAGCAGGACCAGCACGCCGCGATCTTCGAGCGAGCGGATCAGGCGGCCGAAGCCTTGCTTGAGGGTGAGCACCGCCGCCGGAACCTGGTAGTCGAAGAAGGGCTTGCCGCCGGCCTCTTCAATGGCCTTCATGCGCGCCGCGACCACCGGGTCGCTGGGCACGGCGAAGGGCAAACGGTCAATGATGACGCAGCTCAGCGCCTCGCCCTGCACGTCCACGCCTTGCCAGAAACTGGATGTCCCGAAGAGGACCGCGTTGGGCGTTTCACGGAACTGCTCCAAAAGCGCCTTGCGTGGCGCCGTGCCGTGCAACAGGATAGGGAAGTCCAACACGGGCATGAGCCGCTCATAGAGGTCGCGCATCTGGCTGTAACTGGTGAAGAGGCAGAAGGCGCGGCCTCGGGTGATTTCGAGCACGCGGCGGATGCAACGCGCGGCAGCCTCGGGAAACTCGGGGTCGCGCGGATCGGGCATCTCCGGCGGCAGATAGAGCAGCGCCTGCTCGCCGTATTTGAAATGCGACGGCACCACCAGTTCACGCGCCTCGCGGAGGCCGAGCCGCTTGCGCATGTGCTCAAAGCCGCCCTGCACGGTGAGCGTTGCCGAGGTCAGCACCACTGTGGGAATCGTCTCAAAGACCATCTCGGAGAGCAGTTCGGAGACGTCGATGGGCGTGGCTTGCAGGAACGTGGTGCGCGACTGGGGCCGGAGTCCTCTGTGCGTCCCAGTGGACGACTCCGCGCCAACGGAAGCGGGCGCTCCAGAGATGCGCCGCTCCATCCAATAGACCATGTTGTTGGCATTGGATTCGAGCAGGAACTCAAGCTCGGAGCGCAGGCGGGCGACGCGTTTCTTCAGCCCTGGCGCCTCGTCGATGCCTTTCAGCGCCTCCATCTCCGTTTCAAGTCGCCGCAGCGTGGTGCGCACGGCCATGTAGAGGTCTCCCGAGGTTTCCAGGAACTCCTCGCGGCCCGTGAAGGGCTGGCGTCCGTCGCCGGCCATGGGCAGACCGGCAAAAAACATCCGCGCCCGCTCGCGTAGTTGCTGCGTGGCGGCGGGCAGGTTTTGGGCGCCTTCTTTGCCGCGCAGCAGCGCATCGGTATCGCGCGCCAGCTCTTCAAATCGTATATTGCTCACCGAGAGGCCGAAATAGTTTGAGGCCACCTCTTCCAGCTCGTGCGCTTCGTCGAAGACCACCGCCGCGGCTTCCGGCAGAATGCCCGCGTCGGGCGCGCCCGCAGCCTCCTGCCGTACGCTCAAGTCGGCAAAGAACAGATGATGGTTGACGATGATAATGTCCGACTCGAGCGCCTTGCGCCGCATCTCGGTGATAAAGCAGCGGCGATAATCGGGGCACGTTGACCCCAGGCAGGCCTCGGTGCGCGCATCCAGCTTGCTCCACAGCGCACTCGACTCGGGCATCCCGGAAAGCTCGGCGCGGTCGCCTGTCTCCGTGGTCTGTTCCCACTCGCTGATCTGCCGGTACTGGTCGATCTCTTCGAGTCCCGACAAAATCGGCTGGGTGCGCAGCGCGGCAAGCTTGTGGCGGCACAGATAGTTGGCGCGGCCCTTCATGTAGCAGACACGCAGCGGCCCCAGCAGTGTTTCAAGGAAGGGGATGTCGCGGAAGTAGAGCTGGTCCTGGAGGGCCTTGGTGCCTGTGGAAACGATGACGCGCTGGCCGGTGCGCAGTGCGGGCAGCAGGTAAGCCAGCGTCTTGCCGGTGCCGGTGCCTGCCTCGACGATCAGGTGGCGGCGCTCGGCGAGAGCCCGCTCGACGGCCTTGGCCATCTCCAGTTGGCCCGGCCGGTACTCGAAGGGCAGCGAAGACTGCGCCAGAATGCCGCCCGGCGCAAAGAACTCATGCAGGGTGGGCAGTGCGCGGATTGAGGTGTCGCTGGCGGCCATTGGGACTCACTCCATCATAGAGAGCGAGCCTCTTCTGTAGACTGCATAGCCGCAGATGCGGAATCAAGTGCAAGACGGGTCCCTGCCAAAATTGAGGATCTTTGCTGAGGCGCTAGCGTGCTACAGCTTTTCGTTCAGGCCCTGGCTGTAGCGCGAGTCCATCCATCGGCCGATCCTATAAGCCTCCTCGGGACTTGCGGCACCCTCGACCTCTCTGGCGCTCTTGATTAATTTTTTACGGACCACAACGGCGCGTTGAGCGGCAACCGCTTTCTCTGCCGCAGCGGCGTACGGGTTGACCACATTGGAATTCACTGGGCTTCGCTGGATGTGCATCGTCACCTCCTAACCGGCGACGGTGCAACTGCATGGCCTGAGTTTCACTGGGAAGATGAGAAAATGTTCACTTTGGAACGGCGCGGTGCCACATTTGACCCATGATGAGTTAATTAACGATACTTAGGTATGGCCTATACCACCTACCAGGCTCGGACTCAGCACTCGCGGCTGTTGAGAGAGGCAGAGGCGGGGGCAAGAAGTCATTGTCCTGCGAGGGAAGCAACCGGTGGCGAAGATTGTGCCGATACAGCCGCAAGTGCCGCTGAATCCTCCAGTCTCTGAATATCCGGAGAGATGCCCCGCTTAAACTAACGAGTCTGCATCGTTGAATTTGGCCTAGTAACGCCGTGGCCGAATCTTCGTTTTGTTCGGTGCAGACCGAATTTGGGATTGATGTAGGGTATCGGCTCACGTAGCCGAACGTTGACTGGAGATTATTTTGGGAAAGTATCGCAGATCGGTAGTACCTACACAGCCCGGCGCAGCGGCGCTGCCGTTGGTGGCCATTGTGGGCCGGCCCAACGTAGGCAAATCCACGCTCTTCAACCGGCTCACCAAGAGCCGCCGCTCCATTGTGGGCGACGAGCCGGGCATCACACGCGACCGCATCTATGGCGAATACGATTGGGCCGGACGGCAGTTTCGCCTGGTGGACACGGGCGGCATTGTGCCGGACGACCCCGAGCTGATTCCCAGCGAGATTTACGCCCAGGCCAAGGTGGCCCTGGAAGAAGCCAACGCGCTGGTGCTGGTGGTGGATGCGCGCACGGAGCTGGCCAGCCCCGACTACGACCTGGTGAAGCTGCTGATTCGCGGCGGCAAGCCCGTCTTTCTGGCCGTGAACAAGGTCGAGGGTGAGGCCATGGCCTTTGCCGCGGAGAACTTCCGCCAGCTCGGCCTGCGCAACGTCTTTCCCATCAGCTCCGAGCATGGCCTGGGCATCGGCGACCTAGTGGAGGCGATTGCCGAGGCGATTCCTGCGGAGCCCGGCGGGGCTGTGCTGACCGACGAGGAAGCTCTTGAGGCCAAAGATGCCGAGGACGCGCTTGCCGAAGACGCAGAAATCTCCGAGGGAGAGCCAAGCGAGGGGAGCGAGGAGCTTCGACCGCTGCACCGCACCCACGGCGAGTTTGAACAGCATGAGACCTCGGTGGCCATCATCGGGCGGCCCAACGTGGGCAAATCCACGCTGCTGAATGCGCTGACCGGAACTGAGCGGGCCATTGTTTCGCCCATCGCCGGCACCACCCGCGACGCTGTGGACGAACTGGTCGAGTTCGAGGGCGGCCACTTCCGTTTTGTCGATACGGCCGGCATTCGCCGCAAAGGCAAGACCACCTTGATGGCGGAAAAGATGAGCGTAGTGATGGCGCGGCGGCACCTTGAGGCCGCGGATGTGGCCCTGCTGGTGCTCGACGCCACCGACGGAGTGACAGCCGCGGACGCCACCATCGGCGGCTACGCCCACGAGAGCGGCCGCAGCGTCATCATCCTCGTGAACAAGTGGGACGCGGTGACCACGGGCCGCACCGACGGCAAACCGCCTGCCGATCGCGAAATCTTCGAGAAGCAACTGCGCACAGTGCTGAAATATCTGCATTACGCGCCGGTCATCTTTCTCTCCGCGCTTGAGGGCACGGGCCTGGGCCGCGTGCTGAACGAAGTAAAGGCCGTGGCCGCAGAGCGCCGCAAACGCGTCTCGACAGGCCAGATGAACCGATTCCTCGAAAAGATCGACTTCCAGCGCGCGCCGGTGCCCATGGCCAAGCGGATTCGCATCTTCTATATGACCCAGGCCGCCGTCGCGCCTCCCACCTTTATTCTCTTCACCGACCGCGACATCAAGCTGCACTTCAGCTTCGAGCGCTTCCTTGAGAATCAGATTCGCGAGGCCTTCGGCTTCAAGGGCACGCCCATCTGGTTCAAAATCCGGGCGCGGAATGCGGAGAAGAAGGAGTAGCGCCGCCGATCAGCGATCTCCCATTCGAGAAGAGAAAATATAGGAGTTTAACAAGTTAAACGTCGTTGTATTGACAATGACGTTAATATTTAATGTCAACTTAATGACGATTGACAGGTGATATTTTGCCGATATAATGCATCTCAAGGGTTTATATTGAGGGCAGAAAGGGAACAACAATGGCGACATGCTCATTCCCGGAAATTGATCCTCAGATCAGGTTTGTCGGGGTCAGCAAGCTGCGCGATCTGAATGCGGCCAAATTGAGGGAGCAGACAGACGACACACTTGTCATTCAGGAAAACGATACTCCGCTTTCGGTGCTCTTCTCCTACAAGCGGTACCAGGCGATGCGGGCGGAGTTCAATTCTTTGCTCAGCATGGTCGAGATGCTCTCCGACGACAACGAGCGCAATGGACTGCTTGCGGCGTTCGAGGATATTCGCGCGGGCCGGGTGCGCACACTAGCGGAGATTGAAGCGGATTTAGAGAGGGAGTAGCGGATGCGGCCAACGAGAGCGAAGAAAGCCGTTCGAGCGACAGAAGAACGGCCTTCCCCGTTGCCTTACGCAGTGGAAATGACGGCTGCGGCGGAAGCCGTCTATACGGACCTTTATCGAAATGCGAAAGCGGCCGAAACCAACGGGCATCCAGAAAGCGCTCACTGCACAACTTTCAACATGGTGAAGGAGGCAGTCAAGACACTCATCCCACGTGACCCGCTCAACAAACGCAATGCTCTGCGGGGGAAGCTCTCGAACATCTTCCGGCTGCGCAAGGGCAGGCTGAGAATCTGCTGGATCGCCTCCTCCCAGACTCGCCGCATCTGCATCCTGTTCATTGCGCAAACCATGCGCAAGGAGGGCGATGCAAGCGACCCATACGTGATCTTCCAAAATCTTCTGGAATCGGGGCGATTCGATGAGGTCATGCGAGAATTGAAGGTCAAGATACCGAGAACAAAGCGATAGCGGCTTCCGCAAGAGAGACTCAGCTTCAAATGCACGCCGATCTGGTTGCGTAATTTTCGTCCAATTTGTGCATAGCATCGTCGGCCCTTTTCCCTGTTCTTTGTTTCTTGATCTCTGATCCCTGATCCCTGACAGCGGCGGCGGCTGGCCCGCCGAATCCAATCGGCGGTACACTGGTAGCGTGCGCACTCCCTGACTGGAGCGCCCTTCCCTAGGAGGAATCATGCCGCAGAATCTTCTCGAGCAATTGCGCAACTATACCGTGGTCGTTGCCGACACTGGCGACATTGAGGCGATGGAGAAGTTTCGCCCCCAGGATGCCACCACCAACCCATCCTTGATTACCGCCGCCGCGCAGATGCCACACTATCAGCCCATTGTGGACGGAGTGCTGCTGGCTGCCCGCAAGGAACTCGGCGACGGCGCAACCGACCAAGCCGTGGCCAACCAAGCCTTTAAAGGCCTGGCTATCGCCTTTGGCAAGAAGATTCTGGACATCGTTCCCGGCCGTGTCTCAACAGAAGTCGACGCCCGCCTCTCGTACGACACGGCGGCCACCATCTCTCAGGCCCGCGCCATCATTGCCCAATACGACCAGGCAGGCATTGGCCGCAACCGCATCCTCATCAAGATCGCCTCCACATGGGAGGGCATCCGCGCCGCCGAAGTGCTTGAGCGCGAAGGCATCCACTGCAACCTCACGCTGCTCTTCGGCCTCCACCAGGCCATCGCGGCGGCGGACGCCGGAGTCACCCTTGTCTCGCCCTTCGTCGGCCGCATCCTCGACTGGTACAAGAAAGACACCGGCAAGGATTACCACGGCGCGGAAGACCCCGGCGTGGTCTCCGTCACCAGGGTCTACAACTACTACAAGAAGTTCGGCTACAAAACGCAGGTGATGGGCGCCAGCTTCCGCAACATCGGCGAGATCACCGAGCTTGCCGGCTGCGACCTGCTCACCATCTCGCCTGCGCTGCTGGCCGAGCTCGAAGCCACCGAGGCCGAACTGCCCCGCAAGCTGGACCCCGAGGCCGCCAAGACCTTGCACATTGAAAGAATCGTCATGGACAAGGAAACATTTGACATTCTGCATGACGGGAACCGCATGGCCACCGACAAGCTGAAAGAAGGCATTGAGGGCTTCTCTGCCGCGCTGGTCAAGCTTGAAACTCTGCTGGCCAAGCGCCTGGCGGAGATTGAAGCCGCTGCCCCCGCGTCAGTCTAATTGCAATGCACCGTCACGCAAAAGGGCAGCCCGCCGCGGCTGCCCTTCGTGTTTCCCCCCTGCACCCATTCGCAATCGAGCCTTCCCTCTGCCAACAAACTTCGATTTCCCCTCTTGCAATAGCAACAAATCCGATGCTTTCTTTGTTACAAGAGCATGAACAGGCAAAGGCTGGCGTCCCCGGCTCAACCGTGAGCAAGCGGCCAATGCCCTTAGCAGACCGGCAGCGCGCGGCCAAGGGAGGTTTGTATGCAGGCACCGAACCATCCAGCCCCATCTCATCCACTCGAACCCTTCTTCCAGCAGGCGGTCCGCAACAGTTATGAGGGCAAGCTGGGCCTCAACGATCCAGATGTGACCGGCTACGTGGCGCGCCTTTTGTGCGAGTTCACAGAGGCCGACAAGCTCTACAGGGTGCGCGACGAGGCAGGACGCCCCATCGAAGAATTGTCTGAGATGATGGTCGCCGCCGACCCCGTCCATGGCAGCGCCCCGTCTTTCGATGCCGAGCGCGCCATACGCAAGCACATTGGCGACTATGCTCTCTTTGTGGCCGGCATGTATCCCGAAGCCAGGGACTCGAACCGCCGCCACCGGCGTCACCGTCCAAGCCTTGGCGAACTGATTCTCGCGGGCAAGGAGAGTTACTTCATCGTCAGCCAGTTCAATCTGTGCGAGTATGAGCAGGAAGCGCCTCTGTTTGCGCGGCTTTCCGACCGCTTCGAGCGATGCATCCTCGGCCTCACGCTGGTCCGCGAGGAACTTGCGCCGCGCAAGCCCCTGATGCTGCCGCCGAGCGTGAACTAGAGCGGTTCCACAATTCGCGCGCTCTTTCCGGCATCGTGCCAAGGGTCATTTTCTTGAGGAAAATGACCCTTGAGAGCAGTGGTTTCGGGGTGCGGTCATGCGTCGATCACGGCTTGCGATTGTGGCTCAGCGTCCAGTGTTAGCCCCGCGCCAGCGTTATAAGCTGGCGCGGGGAGTGCGATTGAGTGGCAGTTTGCCGCCCGTCAAAGCTCAGTCGTGTTGCACATGAATCACTTGGGTTTCTCCTGCGTGGATGGGAGTTCCCGATCGCGAATATGTGCTTGCATCGGCTGGCAGCATCATGAGAAACATGCAGGTCGGATCGTAGACGGAACACGAGAGAATGCCCTGGCGAACGATGTGTTCAGGGCCGTCGTCAGGAAACGGTAAGTTGAATTTTGCTTGTTTAAGCATGTTTCCATAAGGCTCCAACTTCGCATCGCCGCCAAGCAACTTCACTTCAGTCACCTTGCCACCGGCAAAGAGGATCAGGAAATCGGCGGAAGCCGAGATGGGTTTCACGCGCGCAAGGTGGACAATGCGAAGATTTTGCAGCCGTTCCGTGAAGTTAACGCCATTGAAACCGGCGTGGCCGATACGTTTTTCGAGGGCATTGATCCGGTCATCGATTCCGGGTACGGTGGGGTATACACGCGCTTTGGCCAATTTGAGCGCATCGAGCGCTCGCGTGGCCTTGCCTTCCTTTTCGTAGATCTGACCCAGGTGATCTCCCGCGCTTGGCTCCTGAGCTAAAATCCAGGCTGCCAGCGCATACTTCTCCGCAACCGCAAGGTCGCCGGCTTTGAAAGCAACCCAGCCTCGGCGATCCCAGGCCAACGCAAGATACATCATCTTCTTGATCTGCGAATTGGCGATGGTGTCGAGAGATAGTTTCCCTGTTTGTTCTTCAGTCAGCGAGACCGCGCGCCGGGCTGCGTCCTCCGCCACGTCGAGAGACTTGCCATCGTCGGCCAGCGCCAAAGCGATGGTGGAGAGCAGCGCGGCATCGTCGGTTGCATTGGAGGCGGTCTTGAGCGCGGCTAGACCCTCGGCTTCCTTGTCATTTTGCAGGCATGACTGGCCGTACCATAGCTGGACTTGTGCACTGTCGGGGCGTATCTTTACCGCTTTCTCCAGCACCGGCTGCGCTTCTTTCCAGCTCTGTTTCTGGACCAGCAGCCAGGCCAGCTCTGTGTTAGCGTCCACATCTTCCGGGGCTAGCTTCAGTATTGCTCGGTAGACCTCGATGGCGTCGTCTACGCGTTTGATCCGGCTCAACATCTGCGCACACCAACGAGCGGTTCGCAGGTTGCCTGGATGCTCTTTGAGCTCGGCTCGAAAAGCCTCAACTCCCGCGTCCATCTTTCCCTGCATAATATAGAGGCTGCCATATGTTGCATTGAGGTTGGTCTGGTGCGGGTTCAGCTTCCTTGCTTTGTCCAACGCATCTTCGGCCGCATGGAACCCATAGTCTTGAAGGTTCTGCCCTGCTCTTTCAATCAGGCTCGCGGCTTCGGGGTTCTCCTCGGCATCTTCCGCCCGCGCCTCAGATCCACTGACGGCAATCAAACTCATATGCCCGAAGTCTTCTTTAAGCTCTTTCTGGAATGCCACGTATTTCTGCCAGTCTTCAACGGGTACCTCCTTCTTGAAAAGGATCAATTTCCTTTCTGCCGAAAACTTTCTTTCGGTGACCGAATACTTCGCGTGATACTCGGCAAAGCTGGTTTTCAGATCCAAATTGGACGGCTCCACAACGGTATCACCGGCGGGAAGGGTCACTTCTCCCGTGTAAACGGTGGTTCCAGCCGATCCGGCCTGGATGGGGGATGTTGGTTGCTTGTCTTCGTCGACGAGGTTTATGGGAATACCCGGTGAAGGAGGAGTGATCTGCCGGTTATCCCAGTCGCCGTATTTCTTGCGCAGGTAGTCATAGGCGATATGGAACGGTTGCTGGGTGGCATCTGGATCGTCTACCGCTACATTGCTTACCTCCCCGCCGTAGCCGAGCCTGTAAGAGATGGCTTGCATCACATCCTGCCACTTGGCGCGAGCGGCTGCGTGGAACACTGCACGAAATACTACCTCTGTGTCGCCGCGCAGCGTCAGATCGCCATGCCCCGTAAAGGTGCCTTCGTTATTCAACTCGCCGCGCATGATAACGCGATTTACGGAGGGGAATGGCGGGTCGGCAGGGGTTTTCATCAGGTATGGCGCGGCGGAGGCGGGAACAACAAGAGCCTGCTTATCGCGCAGGTTGCTCAGCAACATACCGAATGGCGCAACCTCGGGAGTGGTGTCAAGCCACAGGAACTGCTGGCCTTGAGGAATGACTGTAATCACGTGGTCGAACTGCGCCAGTGAGGGAATGTCTTCGTCGAGCTTCTGAGAGCTGGAAATGAGTGCCGGCCATGCGTCAATCCCCTCAGCCTTTAGCAGCGCGGCCAAGAGCGTGTGTTTGTCTTTGCAGTCGCCATATTCGTTATCAAGCACAGCCGTGGCTGTATGCGGCTGATACCGGCCAATGCCAAAGGACAAGCCGATGTAGCGGATGTGACTAGAAACAAAGTCGTAGATCGCCTGGACACGAGCGGG
>Ga0302319_10005517_pt1 | contig 25425 bp, 27 predicted proteins | sample Bog_T0_2_FD_203319 | JGI IMG/M metagenome (GOLD analysis project Ga0302319, IMG submission 203319) | Peat permafrost microbial communities from Stordalen Mire near Abisko, Sweden - Bog_T0_2 | ecosystem: Environmental > Terrestrial > Soil > Wetlands > Peat | place: Sweden: Abisko, Stordalen Mire...
GATCGTTGGGGCCTGGATCGACAATGGCGACCTTGCCCTTACCGATGATGTAGCTGAGGGTGCCTTTGAAGGTGAACGGGCCGGGATTATCGGCCATCACACGGCGCACGCCGGGCATCACCTCGTTCACCGTATCGGGCGCGAGATCGAGATTTTTGTCGAAGGGAATGTCGTCGGCCATGGCGGTGTTTATGAGCACGCCGCCCGGCGAATTCCAACCGATTTCTTTAACGGACCACCAGATAGCCCTGCGTTTCGGGATGGAAATCGTCAAAGAAACGGTAGCGCCCGGCTTCCAGCGGGCGGATGCGCATTACGATCGTGCCGCCGCCGGTAACCACTTTCTCGACGCGCAATGTATTACTTTCAAATTCGGCCGGAGCGGGGTCGAGATTTTTAAGCGTGATGACAATCGGCTTGCCGGCTGGCGCGTGCGGTTCGGCCGGCGAAAACTTTTGATCCTTGAGCTTAATCTGCACGTCAACGCTGTCCTCGGCGCCGACCGCCGGCCCCCACCCACGCAGCGCTACAGTGAGAGCGGCAATAACGACGTAATAATTTTGTTTCATGTCTCACCCATTTCTTAGAACTCGAATTCGAGTTTCAGATTGGCGCGGTATTGGCTAAAATTCGTCAGATCCAGCGCACGCGGGTCATCGACCGCGTGGCCCGCCACCTGCGCCATGAAGGCCGCGGCCAATAAAATCTTCTGCGTGAAATTTATCTGTAGCGTCGGCCCGACATAAAACGCTTGGCCCAGGAAGGTCTGGAATGCCAGCCCGTCATAGGCGCGGTCATATTCAATGGCCGCGCCGACCGCGAGTTTCGGCGTCACCCGGTAGGCGAGCGCGGCCGACAGGCCGAGACCGGAGCTGTTTTGCCAGTTAACATCGGCGGCGCCCTTGGCGGTTTCCGGCACATAACTGATGTTGACGGCGGCAAAGAGACGATTGGGAACGAGTTCGGTATCCGCGACAATACGGAAATCGGTATTGTAGTCTTGCGTCTGCGTGCCGTCGGTGCCGTCGATGCGCGACCATTCGGGCTCGGCCGAAATCGTCAAACCGATGGGCGAGCCGGGCCCGCGCCCAAGAATGAGATAGCGCAGCTTGCTCGAAGCGCCGCTGAACGATGTCCGGCTGATGTCGTCGAGGCCCTCGACGCCGCTGATCTGGTGGTTGGTGAAGTGCGCGCTCATCTCATAGGCGAAATTCTGCGTCACGACGTGTTCGAATTCGATCTCCTGCTCGATGGCCGAATATTTGCCATCGCGCCTTTTGAATTCTGTCGTCGTCTCGAACTCGATCGCCTTCTCGCCCTCATTGCCGATGTCGGCGCCATCGACGAAACCGAACATGTATTTCGATTCCGCCTCGTGAAATACATCGGCCGTCGATTGCGCACGGGCGCCTGCAAATGTCGCCACGCAAAACAGCGCGGCGAGCGCGCCTGTGCGCAGGTATAGATCGTTACGCATTGAACTGACCCAGCCGCCGCGTTCAGGGCGCGGCAAAATTACTTCGAATAATTTCCATACGGGTGTCAATCGTGCCGGCAAAGATTGGAGCAGTTCTAAATTATACCGGGTAGCATCCCGCTACTCAGCCGTGACCCCGGTTTCCTTAATGATGCGGACATATTTGTTGCTTTCCGCATCCACGAAGGCGCGGAACTGAGCGACCGTCATGGCGTCGACCTCGGCGCCGGCATCTTCGAGCTTCTTGCGGGTCTCGGGGTCGTTGAGCACCTTATTGATTTCGGTATTGAGCTTGGCAATGATTTGCTGCGGCGTGCCGCGCGGCGCGAATATGCCGGCCCACAGCGTGAAGTCGAAATCCTTCATGCCGGTGGTCTCCGCGATGGTCGGCACATTGGGCGCAATCGACGAGCGCTTGGCCGAGGATACCGCCAGCATTTTCACCAGACCGGATTTCACCATCGGCATCGCCGCCGGCGTTCCCGGGAAATAAAGATCGACGTGATTGCCGATCAGATCGCTCAAGGCCGGGCCGGCGCCCTTGTAGGGCACATGGGTGAGATCGGCTTTGGTTTTGGCCTTGAGAAATTCGCCGGCGAAGTGCCCTGGCGTGCCGATACCGGCGGAGGCAAAAGTGAGTTTGGCGGTTTTGAGCGCCGTCAATAATTCCGGCATGGTCGAATAAGGCGCCTTGGCCGGCACCACCAGCGCGAGCGGCACCACGGCCAAGAGCGCCACCGGCATGAGATCCTTGTCGGGATCGTAACTGATGTTCTTGAGCCAATGCTGGTTGATGGCGACCTCAGCGGTCTGGCCGACCAGCAGGGTCAAGCCGTCGGGCGCCGCCGTGGCAACACTATGCGCGCCGATGGCACCGCTGGCGCCGGCGCGATTTTCCACAATCACCGACTGGTTGAGCGCGATCGACAGCTTGGGCGCGACAATGCGCGCCACCACATCGCCGGTGCCGCCAGCGGAATAGGCCACGATCAGATGAACCGGGCTAGATGGGTAGGTTTGCGCAACTGCGGGAGCCAATGCCGCCAAGGCACCCATAAGCGCCAATCCACGAAACTTGCGCAGCATGGTTCGTCCTCCCATCAATGCCTTAGTGGATCTCCGGCTCCGGGATTGCGCCGCCGGCTTTCAGGAAATCGAAATCGCAGCCGGTGTCGGCCTGGCCGATATGTTCCGAAAAAAGCGCGCCATAGCCGCGCGGATATTTCGGCGCCGGCGCCGTCCAGGCCGCCTTGCGCTTGGCCATTTCAGCGTCGCTGACATGCAAATGGATCATGCGCTTTTCGACATCGACCTCGATCTCGTCGCCGGTCTGCACGAAAGCCAGCGGGCCGCCGACGAAGCTTTCCGGCGCGACATGCAGAATGCAGGCGCCGTAACTGGTGCCGCTCATGCGGCCGTCGGAAATGCGGATCATGTCGCGCACGCCCTGCCCCAAGAGGCGCTTGGGGATCGGCAACATGCCCCATTCCGGCATGCCCGGCCCGCCTTTCGGCCCGGCATTTTTGAGCACCATAATATGATCGGCGGTGACATCGAGATCGTCGCGGTCGATCTCGCGCATCATGTGGTTGTAGTCCTCGAAGGCGATCGCCGGCCCGCGATGCTTGAGGAAACGCTTGTCGGCGGCGGCCGGTTTGATGACGCAGCCATTGGGCGCCAGATTGCCGCGCAACACCGCGGTCGCGCCCTCGGCGTAAACCGGATCGTTGAGCGAATGAATGACGTCGGGGATGTGAACCTTGGCGCCTTCGATATTCTCGCCGATGCTCTTGCCGTTCACGGTCATGCAAGACAGATCGAGATTGTTGCGCAGGTTCTGCATCAAGGCGCGCAAGCCGCCAGCGTAGTAGAAATCCTCCATCAAATATTTTCCGGATGGGCGCACATTGGCGAGCACTGGAATTTCGCGCGAGAGCCGGTCGAATTTCTCCATGTCCATCGCGACGCCGGCGCGCCGCGCCATCGCCACCACATGGATGATAGCGTTGGTCGAGCCGCCCATGGCCATATGCACCTTGATGGCATTGTCGAAAGCCTGCGGCGTGAGGATCTTGGCGGGCGTCAAATCTTCCCACACCATATCGACAATACGCCGCCCGGCGACGCCGCACATGCGCGGGTGATTGGAATCCGCCGCCGGGATCGACGAGGCGCCGGGCAGCGAAAGGCCGAGCGCTTCGGCAATGGCCATCATGGTGGCGGCGGTGCCCATGACCATGCAGGTGCCGAAGGAGCGCGCGATGCCGCCTTCGATCTCGTTCCATTCGTCGGTCGTGATATTGCCGGCGCGCTTTTCGGTCCAGTATTTCCACACGTCGGAACCGGAACCGAGATATTCGCCCTTCCAATTGCCGCGCAACATGGGGCCGGCGGGAATATAGATCGCCGGAATTCCCATGCTGATGGCGCCCATGATCAGGCCGGGCGTAGTCTTGTCGCAGCCGCCCATCAGCACTGCGCCGTCGAGCGGATGGCTGCGCAGCAGTTCTTCGGTCTCCATGGCGAGGAAATTGCGGTACATCATCGTCGTTGGCTTGACGAAGGTTTCCGACAGCGAGATCGCCGGCAGTTCGATCGGGAAGCCGCCGGCCTGCAGGACGCCGTGTTTGACGTTTTCCGCCCGCGCCCGCAAATGCGTGTGGCACGGATTGATCTCGCTCCAGGTATTGATGATGCCGATGACCGGCTTGCCGGTCCAATCCTCGGCGTCATAGCCGATCTGGCGCAGCCGCGAGCGGTGGCCGAACGAGCGCATGTCGTCGGCGCCGAGCCAGCGGTTGCTGCGCAGATCTTCGGGACGTTTACGGGTCATGCGCGCAAATTCACGCGAGTTAGCGGCGTCATTCGATCGAAAGGTTAGCGGCGTGCACAACCTTTTCCCATTTGGCGGTTTCGTCCGCGAGCAGCTTGCCGAAATCGGCCGCCGAGCCGCGGAATGGAACGCCGCCGAGGTCTTTGAGCCTCGCCAGCATTTTCGGATCGTTGAGCGCCTCGTTGACGTTCTTGTTGATCAAATCGACGATCTCCTTGGGCGTGCCGTGGGGGGCGACCAGGCCGAAGAAGGCGGTCGCCTCGTATCCCGGCACGGTGGCGCCGACGGTGGGAATGCCGGGCAGTTCATCGGATGGCGACGCCGCGGTCACGCCGAGCGCGCGCAGCTTGCCGGCTTTGATGTGGGCGATCGAGGACGGCAGATTGTCGAAAAACACCTGCACCTGGCCGCCCATGAGATCGACCAGCGCTGGCCCGGCGCCTTTATACGGCACATGCGTCATCTTCACGCCGGTCATCATCATGAACAATTCGCCCGACAGATGAACCGATGTGCCGTTGCCGGACGACGCCATGTTGATCTTGCCCGGATTGGCTTCGGCGTAAGCGATGAATTCCGCGACCGTCTTGGCGGGCACTTCCGGATTGACTTCCATCACATTGGTGACCTGGATGAATCCGGCGACCGGGTCGAGGTCCTTGAGGAACACGAAGTTGAGATGCTTGTAGAGCGTCGCGTTGATCGTGTTGGCGGGGTTGGCAAGCAGAAGCGTGTAGCCATCGGGGGCGGCCTTGGCGACGGTTTCGGTCGCGATGTTGTTGCCGGCGCCGGCTTTGTTCTCGACGACGAACTGCTGGCCGAGCTTCTCGCTCAGATATTGGCCAAACAGGCGGGCAAGAATGTCGGTCGAGCCGCCAGGCGGATAGCCCACGATGATGCGCACCGAGCGGGTCGGATAATCGAGTGCCTGGGCGCTGCTATTGGCATAGGCCGTGACGAATAATGCGGCGCCGATAAGCGCAATTGCCGCGCGCGACAGCAGGCCGACAAGCCGTTGCATGAATTGTCTCCTCCCCTTGCCGGTCATGGATTCCGCCGGCATTGCTTCACCAATCCTGACGTTACGCGGCGCCACCTGCCCTGCACAAGGAGACTTATGGTTTGTAGGGCGGCTGGGTTGTAGGGCGGCGCCTGGCCGGCTTTGGCGGGACAGAAAGCCCTTGGAACCGCAAGTTTGGCGGTCGAAAAGCGGCGCAAATGTCTGGTTTAATGGTCGGAGTGGCAGGATTTGAACCTGCGACCCCCTCGTCCCGAACGAGGTGCGCTACCAGACTGCGCTACACTCCGACTGTCGGCGGCCTTATAACCCCGGCTCGCTCGAAGCTGCAAGCTTAAGGGATGCTCATGACCGCCGAGCCGGGAACGCGGGCCTTGAAGGCCGATGAGGCGGCAATCGCTGCCGCTGCCGCCTGCCTCAAGCAAGGCGGGCTGGTCGCGTTTCCGACCGAGACCGTCTATGGGCTCGGCGCCGATGCCGGCAACGGCGAGGCGGTGGCTAGGCTCTATGCCGCCAAGGGCCGCCCGGCCTTCAATCCGCTGATCGCCCACATCTCGGATGTGAATGCGGCTAAACGTTTGGCCTATTTCGATGCGGCGTCAGAAAAGCTCGCGGCCGCGTTCTGGCCCGGACCGCTGACGCTGGTATTGCCAAAGCACGCCGATGGTGGCGTCGCCGATCTGGCGCTCGCCGGGCTCGACAGTGTGGCGTTACGCGTACCGGCGCATCCCGTCGCGCAAGCTTTGCTCGCGGCGTTCGGCGGTGCCGTGGTCGCGCCCTCAGCCAACCGTTCCGGCCATGTTTCGCCAACCAGCGCGGCGCATGTGATGGCGGACCTGCGTGGCCGCATCGATATGGTGCTCGATGGCGGCAATTGCGCGGTCGGTGTTGAATCGACCATTGTCGCCTGTTTGGGCGAGCCGACGCTACTGCGCCCGGGCGGTTTGGCGCGCGAAGAGATCGAGCGCGTGCTTGGCCGTCCGCTGAGGGTTGCCTTGATCGCGGAGGAGATGCCGATCGCGCCGGGCCAGCTTGCCTCGCATTATGCGCCGAAGGCAAAATTGCGTTTGAACGCGGATGCACCGCGCGACGGCGAAGCCTTGCTGGCTTTCGGGCCGTCGCCCGAATTTTCCGGCACGACCCTCAACCTGTCGCCTCGCGGCGACCTGATCGAAGCCGCGGCCAATCTGTTTTCGCATTTGCGCGCGCTCGATGCCGCCGGCGCCAAGACCATCGCGGTGATGCGCGTACCGCAGGACGGCCTCGGCGAGGCCATCAACGACCGGCTGGCGCGCGCCGCCGCGCCGCGATAAGGAGCGATCATGAACTTCCAGTCCCCGCCCGCCTTGATCCCGCCGCCCGCGCCCGAACTGTTGAAGCGCTTCATCGACATTGTCGGCCAGAAATATGCGGTGACGGAACGCGGCGCGCAGGAGCCCTATCTCGTCGAGATGCGCGACCTGTTCCACGGCGAGACGCCGGCGGTGCTGAGGCCCGGCTCGGTGGCGGAAGTGGCGGCCATCCTCAAACTCGCCAATGAAACCAAGACCGCGATCGTGCCGCAGGGCGGCAATACCGGCCTGGTCGGCGGGCAGATTCCGCATCGTGGCGAGATCATCCTGTCACTCAACCGGCTCGACAAAATCCGCGAGGTCGACCCCGTCTCCAACACCATGACGGTCGAAGCCGGCGTTACCTTGCAGCGCGCGCGCCAAGCCGCCGCCGACGCCGACCGCCTTTATCCGCAATTGCTGCCGTCAGAAGGTAGTTGCACCATCGGCGGCAACCTATCAACCAATGCCGGCGGCATCGCGGCGCTGGTGCATGGCATTTCGCGGTCGCACGCGCTCGGCCTTGAGGTCGTGCTGGCGGACGGGCGCGTGCTCAACAATCTCAATAAGCTCAAGAAGGATAATACCGGCTACGACCTCAAAAACCTGTTCATCGGTTCGGAAGGCACGCTCGGCATCATCACCGCGGCGGTGCTGCGCCTGGTGCCGCGGCCACGCTCGGTCGAGACCGCCTATGTCGGCGTGCCGTCGCCGCAGGCGGCGGTCGATCTTCTGGGGCTGGCGACCGAGCGACTGTCGGGCGGTGTGACGTCATTCGAAATGATGGTGCGCGCCGGCATCGAGGCCGTGGTCAAGCATGACAGCAAAAGCCGCGATCCGCTGGCGAGCCCGCACCCCTGGTACGTGCTGATCGAAGTGTCGTCGCAGCAGCGCACCGGATTGCGCGACGTGCTGGAGGAAATTCTAGCCGACGGCTACGCCAAGGGCCTGGTGCAGGACGCTACCATTGCCGACAGTATTGAGCAGGCCAAGGCGTTCTGGCGCATCCGCGAATTATTCGGCGAGGTACAGCGCCAAATCGGCGCTTCGATCAAGCACGACATTTCGGTGCCGGTCGCGGCCATTCCGGCTTTCATCGCAGAAGCCGACGCGGCTGTTATGAAATTCATTCCGGGCTCAAGGACGCTGCCCTTCGGCCATGTCGGCGACGGCAATATCCATTACAACGTCATGCAGCCGGAAGGCACGGATAAAAAGGAATTCCTGGCGCGCTGGGACGACGTGAACGCCGTTGTGTTTGCGGTGGTGAAGAAGCACGGCGGCTCGATTTCGGCCGAGCACGGCGTCGGCGTCATGAAGCGCGACATTCTGCATCTCTACAAGGACCCGGTGGCATTGGAATTGATGCGCGGGCTGAAGCAGATGCTGGACCCGAACGGGATATTGAACCCGGGGAAGGTTTTGTAGGGCGCGGTTTTGGTCGATTACGCTGCGATAATTGCAATTTTATTGCCCGTCATTGTACAAACATTACCGCGTTCAATTGGGGGAGCGGCGAAATGAGGTTCGTATCGCAGCGTGGCATAAAAACCATTCGCCGGACAATTGCGGTTGCCGCAGTGATTTTCACAGCAAATGTGGGCGCCGCCTTGGCGCAAAGTTTTATTGTGCCGGCGGTTGGAACCGTCGTTCAGCTCAAACAAGTGACCAAGGGCTTTAAGGATGTGCGCGAAACGTGGCGCGTGACCGGAGTCGCCGGCGATGTCGTTAGCCTCCACGTCGAAGGCAGCGAAAACGGCCAACAACATCCGGCGACCGACGTTACAAAGCGGTTTTTGGTCTTTGAAGATGGCCGGATGGGTGAGGATACCAATAATTGCAAAATCACCGCCGGGCTTGAACACCTTTTTACACTGGAAACTGGCGCGCAGGTTGTCTACGAAACGCAATGCAGCTTGGTGAAAAACGGCGAGGTTTACTACACCGCGACCAGCCATGTGCAGCGGACAATTGTTGGCCCCGAAAAGATAACAGTGGCGGCCGGCACGTTTGACACAGTCGTCGTCGAAGACGTGTCGGATGTTGACTTGGTGCTCAAAGGCAAGGAACAGCCGCAAAAACGCAAATACGATCGATTCTGGTTTGCGCCTTCGCTTGGCTATTATGTCAAAAGCACATTCTGGGACGCGACCGGCAGTCCTTATCCGAATTCGCCGACTTGGGAAGCCTGGCAAGTGCACAGCGGCGACGATCCGGACGGGCAAATGCGTACAAGTGCCCGCCCCGACTCCATAGAGCCCGCAAGGTCCCGCCCCAAACCGAAGAAACAACGAGTTCGCGTCGAAGCGGAGAGAAGCGGCCCGGCCACACTCGATTGCACTAACCCGGCCGGCCTGATCGCTTGCGCAAACCATGCGCTCTCCACGCTGCCGGTGGCGCGATAGCGACGATTGCTCAAAATAACGCGCCCTGCCCGCTGGTCTTTTTCACCTTCACGCGTTTGGCCGGCGCGGCCTTGGCAGTTGCTTTGGGCTTAGACGCATGTTCAGGCTCCGCTCCCGGCACAAACAGATCCAGCAGTTTCGGATTGTCGTTGGCGACGCGGTTGACGTCGGTGGAAACCGGATAGGCCTCGAGCAAACCCTCCGGCGCGGGCGCGATCAGCACCGAGGCCGTCTTCGGGTCCACATTGGCGGCATCGAGCCAGAGGTCGAAAGCATCCGGCGGGACAACAACTGGCATTCGGTCATGAATCGGCGACAACGTCTTGTTTGCCGATGTCGTGACGATGGCCGCGGTCTCCAGTTCTTCGCCGTTCGGCCCGGTCCAGGTCTCCCATAATCCGGCGAAGGCCAAGGGCGATCCATCTTTGGCGCGAATGTAATAGGGCTGCTTGCGCGGGGTGCCCGCCTTCCATTCATAAAAACCATCGGCCGGGATCAGGCAGCGCCGCCGCTTCATGGCGGCGCGGTAGGCCGGCTTCTCGGCCACCGTCTCGCCGCGCGCATTAATCAGCAGCGTGATTTTTTTTGGATCCTTGACCCAGGATGGCAGCAGGCCCCAGCGCACCAGGGCGAAGTGGCGTTTGCCATCAATCAAGCGAACGACAGGTATCGGCTGCGTCGGCCCGACATTGTAGCGCGGCGGAAAATTCGGCTGCTCGTCATAGCCAAACAGCGCGCGCAGCGCTTCCGGCGTGGCGATAATGGTGTAGCGGCCACACATGATCGAAGCCTCGAACCGGCGCTGGTTAAGCGCGTCTTAACTTGGAACCATAATAACATGAGCCGCCAGTGGTATCCGGCGGCGGGGTTCGATGACATATCGATATGGCGGCCAGGCAGCACAAGCATCCGAAGCGGCGGCGAGTGCCCTGCGGCTGGCCGACGCCAATATCAATCCGGCCACCGGGCTTGCCACAGATTATCTCAATCATTTCAACGAAGCCATCATGCTGCTCGAAATGGTGTCGGGCTGCCCGGAATGCCTCGAAGATTTCCTCGGCTGGCGTCCGATGAGCTACCGCGAGCATTTCGCCGCCTCGCGCTTTACTGGCCGCGACATGGCGATCGCCGCCTATGACGCCGCCGATCCGGCTTTGCGCCAAAGCCTCGACGCACTGGCCGGTTCGATGACCGCCGTGCTAGAGGCGACGCGCGCGGCGATGAGCACCGATATGCCGCGCGACGCGGCCGCCGTTCTCGCGGCTCACGCCACTGCATGGCTCAAGCCGCTGATGGCGCGCGCCGGCGCCCTGATCAACGGCGAGACGCCGGCCGCCGATGGCCAGCCGGCCGCGCCGCAGGCGGTAGTCGACGTTTTGATGAAAACATAGATGAAAAGATAGAAAAGATAATTGAGTGGCCGACGAGCGAACTTACCCAACGCGCCCTTTCCTCGCCGTCAGCGCGGCGATTTTTCGCGACGGAAAGGTGCTGGTGGTGCGGCGTGCGCGAAAGCCAGCCCTCAATCTCTACACGATGCCGGGCGGCGTGGTGGAAGCCGGCGAGATGCTTATCGATGCGGTCAAACGCGAAGTGCGCGAGGAGACCGCGTTGGAAATCGAGCCGATAGCACTTGCGGGCCATCGCGAGGCGGTGATGCGCGACCGCGAGGGGAAGGTCGAACGCCATTTCGTCATTCTGTGTTTTGCCGCGCGCTGGGTTTTGGGTGAGCCGGCGCTCAATGAAGAACTCGACGATGCGCGCTGGCTGGCGCCTTCGGAACTTGGCGGCTTGCGCACCACCGACGGGCTGGCCGAGATCGTGGCGGATGCGGCGAAGATGATTGGTCAGTAGCTTGCGAAGGCCTGCGGGCAAGGGCATATCACCACCGTGAAAAAGATCCTCGCCATCGGCTCGATCCTGCTGTGTCTGACGCTGACTTTAGCGAGTCCTGGGCGCACGGTGGAAGGCGGCCCGGCGCCGTTCGACAACGATTTGATGCGGCTCGCCGAAATCCTCGGCTCGCTGCAATATTTACGCGCGGTTTGCGGCGCCAATGAAGGTCAGAAATGGCGCAACGAGATGCAGACCTTGATCGACGCCGAGGCGCCCAATGGCGAGCGCCGGCGCAAGATCGTTGCCAGTTTCAATCGTGGTTACCGGGGTTTTCAACAGACTTATCGCACCTGTACGCCCGCCGCCGATGTGGCAATTCGCCGATATCTCGATGAAGGCGCTAAAATCGCCCGCGAAATCACCGCGCGATACGCCAATTAAGGCCGTCGTTATTAACCTTTCCTTTATGTGCGGGCTTGGAGGGCGTAGAGCCCGTGCTAACGTCCGTTCTGGGAATTGGGAGTGGTGTCCGGCTTGGACGCCAGGGGGACGAAGGTGAAAATGACGACGACGGGGCGTTCAACTCAGGCGCACGAGGTTTTGCCCGATCACGAGCAGAAGCGGGCCGCCTTGGGATATCTGCACGAGGCCTGGGCCGAAGCCACACATGACGGCATCGACGGCGATTGCCTGGCGCAGGCCTGCCTGTTCGCGGCGCTGGCCGAATTCGTCACGACCTATGGCGAGGAAGCCGCCGCCACCTTCGCCGAACGGCTCGGTCCGCGCATTCGCAACGGCGAATTCACCATCGAGCAGTCGCGCCAATAGCGCGGAAAACCCAATTCATTCATTTTCAAAAGCGCGCTAAATGCGCGTCATGTTCAAGCCGTAATAGCGCTCCAGCACCGCATCGACATCGGCCGGATAAAACGGCTTCTTGAGGAAGGCGTGGGCGCCCAAGGCTTGTGCGCGTTCGGCGACGCCATTGTCGCCGGTTGACGACATCATCACCACGGCAACGCCGGTACATTCGCGCTTGATTTGCGCCAGCGTCTCGAAACCGTCGAGGCCGGGCATGTTGTAATCGAGAAATACCATGTCGAATTTGCCGCCGCGCAACTGATCGAGCGCGGCGTTGCCTTCGGCCACATCGTCGATATTCAATGCGAAATGGCTGGCTGACAAGATTTTGCGCACAATGGAACGCACGGTACCGGAATCGTCTACCACCAGCACGCGGGTGGGAATTTTTGCGCGCACGCAGATTTCAACCAGCTTGCCCGCCTCCTCCACGCTCGCCGGCTTGTTGAGCATGCCAACGATGCCGTCGAGGCGGTGCACGCCGTTGGGGCCGCACACAAAGATCAGCGGCGCCGGTTGCGCCGCACGCGCGGCCGCGACAACGGAGTTCTTGTTCGCATCGGACAGGCCGCCATCCAGCACGCAAATATCCGCGCCAGTTTGCGCCAGCGCGCCGGTGGCGGAAGCTGCGTCATGGGCAGTAAATTCGATCAGAACCGAGGCCATCGACGCGGCCTGGCGCCAAAGCTCCTGATCCGAGCGCGACGCCCCGACCATCAGCATTCCGAGCGAAACGAGGTCGCCGCTCATCGCCATCCCTGCCACCTATGCCCCAGCGTAGCCAAGCCACTGCAGGGGTGCGCAGTTACCGTTGATAAGGCGTCCAGCGAGCTTCGCAAATCTACAGGCCGCGGTTGTGTAAAAAGCCTGGGGACAAGTCAGGCATAGGGAAAACCGGTCGGATCACTAACACCGGCCGGCCCAATATCGTCCCTAGCCCGCCAAAGTTTCCTGGAAACGCACCCGCTCGCCCTGCGCCGGGGCGGTAAGCGCCCCTTCCCACATGACTTTTTGGCCCCTTATCACGTTACCTACCGGCCAGCCGGTCACTTTGACGCCGTTAAAGGGGGTCCAGCCCGCGCGCGACGCGGTGCCGGCGTCGGTGATGGTTTCGCGCCGCTTGAGGTCGATCACGGTCACATCGGCGTCGTAGCCTTGCGCGATGCGGCCCTTGGCGGCAATCCCATACAGCCGGGCCGGGCCGGCGCTGGTGAGATCGACAAGGCGAAGCAACGACAGCCGGCCGGCATTGACGTGGTCGAGCATGATGGGAACCAGCGTCTGCACTCCGGGCATGCCGGAATGCGACTTCGGATAGACGACCGCTTTCTCTGCGCGGGTATGCGGCGAATGATCCGAGCCGATGCTGTCGATGACGCCTTGCGCCAGGCCAAGCCATAGAGCGTCGCGGTGGGCGCCATCGCGGATCGGCGGATTGAGCTGGGCAAGCGTGCCGAGCCGCTCGTAGCAATCGGGCGCAGCCAGCGTGAGATGGGCGGGCGTTGCCTCCGCGCTGGCGACGTCCTTGTGATCGGCGAGAAAGACGGCCTCTTCCATGCTGGTCACATGCAGCACATGCACGCGTTTTCCCGTCTCATGCGCCAGCGCGATCAGGCGCTTCGTGGCCATGAGCGCCGCCGTTGCGTCACGCCAAACCGGGTGCGAGCGCGGATCGCCCTCGACGCGCAGATTCATGCGCTCGCGCAGGCGGTATTCATCTTCGGAGTGGAACGCAGCGCGCCGGCTAATGACCTTGAGAATGGCGCGCACGCCTTCGTCGTCCTCGACCAGCAGCGAGCCGGTGGACGAGCCCATGAATACTTTCACGGCGGCGACGCCCGGCAACCGCTCAAGCTCGGCGAGGTCCTTGGTGTTTTCGCGGGTGGCGCCGACATAGAAGGCGAAATCGCAATGCATGCGGTGATGCCCGCGCTTGACCTTGTCGGCGACGGCTTGCGCGGTGACGGTGAGCGGATCGGTGTTAGGCATTTCGAACACGGCGGTGACCCCGCCCATGACCGCGCTGAGCGAGCCGGTTTCCAGGTCCTCCTTATGGGTGAGGCCCGGCTCGCGGAAATGCACATGGCTGTCGATCACGCCCGGTAAAAGATGCAGGCCGCGGCAGTCGACCACGTCGCCGGCCGAGGCGAGCGCGAGGTCGCCGATGGCGGCAAAGCGGCCGCCGCGAATCCCGATATCGCGCATGCCCTCGCCATCGTGGTTGACCACGGTGCCGCCTTTGAGGATCAGGTCGTAGGTTTGCGCCATTTAAAGCAGCTCTAATCGGGGCTTGAGGCGTTGCCAACAGCGCTTACGTTCCGCCGTGAGTTCTGGCAATACATAGTCGAAAGAAGATTATCATGCAGGCAGCGCTGCTTCCCGAACGAGGCGTGGTGAAGGTCGCGGGTGAGGACGCCCGGCACTTCCTCAATGGCCTCGCCACCAACGATATAGGCAAGATTGCGCCTGCAAGCCCGCGCTTTGCCGCGCTGCTCACGCCTCAGGGCAAGATCGTCGTGGATTTCATCGTGGCCGAAGCGGCCGAGGACGATGGCGGCGGCTTTTTCCTTGATTGTCCGCGCGCGCTGGCACCGGCACTTGTGGAAAAGCTCAAATTCTACCGCCTGCGCGCCAAGGTAACGGTCGAGGACCTCTCGGATGCGCTCGGCATCATGGCGGTCTGGGGCGGAACCGGCGATAGCGATTACGGCCTATGCTACGCCGATCCGCGGCTGGCGGCGCTGGGGCTGCGCGTCATGCTGCCGCCGGAACTCGCAGGCGAAGCCGCGGCTGACCTTGGCGCCACGCTGGTCGAAGCCGAGGCTTACGATGCCCACCGGATTGCATTGGGCGTGCCGCGCGGCGGCTATGACTTCAACTATGGCGACACTTTCCCGCACGAAGCCGACATGGACCAGCTCGGCGGCGTCGATTTCGACAAGGGCTGTTACATCGGCCAGGAAGTCGTGTCGCGGGTCGAGCATCGCGCTAGCGCGCGCAACCGCGTGGTGCCGATTACCTTCGACGACTTCGGCCCGCTGCCCGGTCTGCCGGTGACGGCGGGCGAAAAAACCATCGGCATGGTCGGATCGTCGGCCAACGGTCGTGGGCTTGCTTTGCTGCGCCTCGACCGGGTGGCCGATGCGCTCGCTAGCGCGACCCCGCTCGTTTCGGGCGGCATCACCATCCGCGTGATCAAGCCCGGCTGGGCGCGGTTTGCATGGCCTGGCGAGACCAAAGCCGCGTCATGAGCCAAGCCCTGCTGCATCCCGACGGGCTCACGCGCTGTCCTTGGCCGAAACAAGATCCGCTTTACGTCGCCTATCACGACCAGGAATGGGGCGTACCGGAATGGGATAACCGCGCGTTGTTTGAAAAGCTTATGCTCGACGGTTTCCAGGCCGGACTGTCCTGGATCACCATTTTGCGCAAGCGCGAGAATTTCCGCCGCGCTTTCGACGATTTCAATCCGGAGAAGATCGCGCGCTATACGCCGAAAAAAATCGAGCGCCTGATGCAGGATGCCGGCATCGTGCGCAACCGCGCCAAGATCACCGGCGCGGTCGGCTCGGCGCGCGGCTTTCTCAAGATCATGGAGAGCGGGCCCGGATTTTCCGCGATGCTGTGGCAGCATGTCGGCGGCAAGCCGATCGATCATAAACTGGGCCCTCGTTCGCGGCCGCCGACCGAGACCGATGAATCGCGCGCGATGTCGAAAGAATTGCTCGGCCACGGCTTCAAATTTGTTGGGCCGACGATTGTTTACGCCTTCATGCAGGCGGTCGGCATGGTCAACGATCATCTGGTCACCTGCCACCGCCATGCGGCTTGCGCAAAATTATCGAAACGCAAATGAGCAAAGCCGCAAAACCCGGAGCACGAGCCTGGCAGCGCATGTTGTCGAGCCGGCGGCTCGATCTGCTCGACCCCTCGCCGCTCGATGTCGAGCTGGAAGACATCGCGCATGGGCTTGCGCGCGTGGCGCGCTGGAACGGACAAACCAAGGGCGCGCATATATTTTCGGTGGCGCAGCATTCGCTTCTGGTCGAAGCGCTCGCTCGCGCCAAGGTACCGCGGCTTGATGCAATCGGGCGCCTCGCCGTGCTGCTGCATGACGCGCCTGAATATGTCATCGGCGACATGATCTCGCCATTCAAGGCGGTGATTGGCGACAGCTACAAGGCGGTCGAGCACCGCCTGCTCGCCGCCATTTATCTTCGCTTCGGCCTGCCGGCGAAAATCCCCGACACGCTGCAAAATCTGATCAAGGCCGCCGACCGCGCCGCGGCCTATCTGGAGGCCACACGGCTAGCCGGTTTCGAGGACGCCGAGGCGCGCAAGTTCTTTGGCCAGCCGCCGAAATTCTCCGCCGCGATCGAGCGCGATTATCTCACCCCCTGGACCGCCAGCGTGGCCGAACAGCGGTTCCGCCAGCAGATGGAAAAGCTCCTGCGCGCTTAGCGCTTTTAATTAGCGCGCCGCCGACCTACAAAGCATCATGATTCACGTCTGCTCGCTTGCGCGTCTGCATGCCACGGTCGATGAGACCGGGGCGCGCCACATCGTCACGTTGTTGCGCCAGAGCGACTTGGTCGAGCGGCCCAAACATATCGCGCCGCAGAACCATCTCGTGCTCAGCGTGGACGATATCAACAAGCCGATAGACGGCTACACCATCCCGGGAAAAGAACATGTCGAGCGCCTGATCGGTTTCGTCGGCCAATGGGACCGTGCGGCGCCGATGGTGGTGCATTGCTATGCCGGCATCAGCCGCTCGACCGCCGGCGCCTTTGTGGCGGCCTGCCTGCTCAATCCCAAGCGCGACGAGCTTGAGATCGCCTGGGAAATCCGCCGCGCCTCGCGCACCGCGCAGCCCAATCTGGCGATCGTTTCGATCGCCGATGGCTTGCTCAATCGCCAGGGCCGCATGCTGCGCGCGATCGAGAAAATCGGCCCGGCGCATTTCGCCGAGGAGGGCGTGCCATTTAAGCTGACTTTGGAATAGTAACGCGCGGGGGCGGGGCATGACCAAGACCTATGGCGTGGTGACGCCGGAGATTCTCAAATCCTACGACGGGATCGGCTTTCTGCGCGCGATCATCGACGGCACGCAGCCGCAACCGCCATTTAGCGAACTGTTGGGATTTCACCTGGTCGAGGCCAGCGAAGGCCGCGCGGCGTTCGAGGGCGTGCCGGAGTTTCGCCACTACAATCCGATCGGCACCGTGCATGGCGGCTTTGCCGCGACCTTGCTCGATTCGGCGCTTGGCTGCGCAATCTTTTCGACTTTGCTCAAAGGCGATACCTGGACGACGATTGAACTTAAATTGAATTTCGTGCGCGCGATTACCAAGGATACCGGCCCATTGCGCGCGGAAGGCCGTATCATCCATCGTGGGCGCACGGTGGCGACGTCCGAAGGCGATTTAAAGGACCGCGCCGGCAAGCTTTATGCCCACGCCTCCACAACCTGCATGATTTTTCCGGCGAGCGCATGATCCCGAAAAGTGGGAACCGGTTTCCCGCCTTCGCGAAGCCCGCTTCGGCGGGCGAAGGAAGGTCGGACAAGATCATGCGCAATAAAGAGTTTGATTAGAACCAGTAGCGGAAGCCGACCGTAATATAAGTCGCGGCGCTCAGCGCGCCGCTAATCACGCCATAGGCGCCCGAGCGGTGATGCAGACGGATGACCAATTGTCGTTCCTTGTGCTCAGGCAACGCAAAGGTCAGTTCCGGCGAAAAATAATGCTGGATATGGGTGCCGGCCGGCGGGTTGAGATCGGAATGCGCCTTTTCGAAATCCGAAATGCCGGTGGCGTAATTCAAGCCCGTCGACACAGCGAAGGTCGTGTAAATAAAATTATTCCAAGGGAATGCGATGTAGCGCACATAGATGGCGCCCCAGAATTCGGCTTCGGTCTGGTCGCCGAAACGCTTCGCCGTGCCGAGTTCGCCTTCGATATCGATGATATTAAAAACCGTGGCCAAGCGGCGCTCGAAGGCGCCGCCAACAATGCTGCCGCCGCTATATTGCCAATTGGTCGGACCGATCGCCTTGAAAAATATATCCTGAACGTTGCTCGCGACCGACGAACCGGCAAAGAAATAGACCGCGCAATCGCCGCCGCATGGCTGCGACAGCGAGCGCCAACGCCAGTCGAACTGGCTCGATGAAGCCGGTTCGGATGCCGGCGCGTCGGCGGCTTGCGAGGAAACGGCGGGAAAAAATAAAACGCAACAATAAGTCAGGGCTACCAGAATTCGCGGTAGTCGCATGTCTATGTCCGTTCGTTGAAGCTCCCTTGACGGCGCCCCGAACGGGCACGAATCCTTTTAAAGAAGGCAAGCAACGCGCCGGTTCAAGCCGAGCGCGCTTCGCGTCCTTATTGGGACCCAAATCGTTTACAAAAAATGAAACTCCCGGCGGCGGCTTTAGTTCAGCCCGGCCGGTAAAATATTAGTTGTTGTTGGCGGAAATCGACGAACGCAGGCGCAAGGGCGAGTTATCCGCACTGTGCGCCATCTTCGCGCGCCCATTGCGGCGGGTGAACTCGCAGGAGGCAAAGCCCAGCCCCGAGATCGAGCCGCGGAAGCTGTTTTCGTCGATGCGCACGAGATTGAAGCAGGGCTGGATCGGCATGCCGCGCACCTGAGCGCAAACCGCTTCGCCTTTGACCTGCAAGGTGCCAGCCGGCAGCATGGCATAGCGCACCTGGCCGGCGCCCTGGAACTGGACGGAGCCGACGACCGAGCCGTCCGGCAGGACACGGCCCTGCCCGCGGGTGCCTTCGAAGCAGGAATAATTGAAAAGCTTGCCGATAACGAAGCGGCGCGCTTCGTCCGCGCTCATCTCGCCAGCAAAGACCGGGGCGGCGGCCAACAGGCCGACCGTTAACGCAATTCCACGCAACATTACAAGCACTCCGACTGACGCCCGATTTACCGAAACTGCGGCCTAATTTTCAAGCCTACCGGAGTATGCACCAGCGATCGTCGCTAAATCCTGAACGTGTTTACCCGATTTTGACCACGATGCGGCCGCGCACCTGGCCGGCCAGAATGGCCAAAGCCGCCTCCGGAACCCCGGAAAGCGCAATTTCGTGAGTCATTTCGGCCAATTTCGGGCGGTCCAGCTCGGTTTCCAGCCGTTTCCAGGCTTCGCGGCGCCGCTCAATCGGGCACATCACCGAGTCGATGCCGTAAAGACACACTCCACGCAAAATAAAGGGGGCGACCGAGGTTGGCAGGTCCATGCCGCCGGCCAAACCGCAGGCGGCCACCGCGCCGCCATAGCGGGTCATCGACAGGAGGTTGGCCAGCATGGTCGAACCAACCGCGTCGATCCCGGCAGCCCAGCGCTCCTTGGCCAGCATTTTTACCGGCCCGCTCAGGTCCTTGCGCTCGACGATTTCGGTGGCGCCCAGGCTCTTGAGGTAGTCGGCCTCGGCCGCGCGTCCGGTGACCGCGCTCACACTGAAGCCTTTCTTGGCGAGGATCGCAATCGCAACCGAGCCGACGCCGCCGGCGGCTCCGGTCACCGCGATCGGCCCACGATCGGGCGTAAGCCCATGGCGCTCCAATGCCATCACGGCCAGCATGGCCGTGTAACCCGCCGTGCCGATGGCCATGGCTTCGCGCGCGCTCATGGTGGCCGGCAAGCGCACCAGCCAGTCGCCTTTGACCCGCGCGGTCTGCGCATAGGCTCCCAGATGCGTTTCGCCGCAACCCCAGCCGTTGAGGATCACTTTGTCGCCCGGTTTCCAGGCCGGGTTGCTGGCGGCCGTCACGGTGCCGGCGAAGTCGATGCCGGCGATCATCGGGAAACGGCGCACCACCGGCGCCTTGCCGGTCACGGCAAGCCCGTCCTTGTAATTGAGACATGAATATTCGACCGCGACCGTGACGTCGCCGTCCATCAGATTGGCTTCGTCGAAATCGGTAAGCGCGGCTTTGGTGCCGCTATCCGACTTCTCGATTACATAGGCTTTGAATGTCGCCACGGCGCTAAGCCGGCGCCAGCGCCGGGCGAACCACCGCTTTTTCGACGATCGGCAAGTTGATAAGCGCCGAGGCTATGCCGAAAAATACCGAGAGCCACCAGACCGGATCGTACGAGCCCCAGCGCTCAAAAACGATGCCGCCAAGCAACACGCCGAGAAATCCGCCGACCTGGTGGCTAAAGAAGGCAAAGCCGAACAACATGGTCAGCCAGCGGGTGCCGAACATCACCGCCACCAGCCCCGATGTTGGCGGGACCGTAGAGAGCCACAACAGGCCGGTGACAGCGCCAAAAATAAGCGTCGTAATCGTCGAAGCTGGCAACAGAACAAAGACCGCGATTGATATCGCGCGGGCGAAGTAGATGAACGACAGGATGTAGCGCTTAGGCATACGGCTGCCGAGCCAACCCGAAGTCAGCGAGCCGACAATATTGAACAGTCCGATGATGGCCAATGTCCAGCCGCCGACCTGCGCGGAGAGACCGCGGTCGATGAGGTAGGATGGCAAATGCACCGTCACGAAAGCGAGCTGGAAGCCACAGGTGAAGAAGCCCAGCACCAGCAGCACATAGGAGCGATGGCCGAAGGCTTCGACCAAAGCCTGCTTCACGGACTGGGGCGGCGCGGCATTCGGCGCAAATCCGCCGCGCGGCGTCGCCAGCGCCAACGACAGCGGCAGAATGAGCAACAAGACGGCGGCAAAGATCATAAGCGCATTCTGCCAGCCATAATTATCCATCAGCGCAACGCCCAACGGCGAAAACAGGAACTGACCGAACGAACCGGCGCCGGTGCCAATGCCGAAGGCCATCGAGCGCCATTCCGCCGGCAACAGTTTGCCGAATCCGCCGAGCACGATTGTGAACGAGCAGGATGAAAGACCGAACCCGACAAGAACACCGGCGGTAAGATCAAGCTCCAGCGGCGTCGTCGAATAGGACATCAGCCCGATGCCGGCTGCGTAAAGAATCGCCCCGATCGCGATCACCCGGTTGGTGCCGTATTTGTCGGCGATTGCACCGGCGAAAGGCTGGCCAATGCCCCAAAGCAGATTTTGGATCGCCAAGGCCAGTGCGAAGACGTCGCGACCCCAATGGTTGGCGTGTCCGATCGGCGTCATAAAGAACCCGAGCGACGAGCGCGGCCCGAAGCTGATCATCGCAATCAGGCAACCGCAAACCATGATGACAAGCGGCGTGCGCCAAGCGCCCGCGATGGCCGGCTTGTCCGCTGCTGATGGCACCGACATCGTGATGGCTCCGGCAAGATTGTTGTGGTGTCAGCGCCCGATTGGATTCGGCCGCCAACAGGAGCGGAACATAGTGGTTCCGCCCGCCAATCCAAAACGAATATTGGTGATCCTTGCCATTTGCCCGGCGCATGGCTTCGGCACAAAGGCTTGAGCGCAACAGCCCGGAAACTATAGCTTTTTGACTTCCGCCTCGGTGGTCTTGGCGTCGCCCCAATGCGGCTCGTCGGAGCCGTCGCCCCAATTGAGCGGGCGATAGAACGTGTGGACGCCGAGTTTGTACATCTTTTTCATTTCGCCAACCCAGCTCGGATGCACCCAATAGGCGTGATAATGCGTGGACTTGGCCACCTCCGGCATCCACAGTTTGCCGTCGAGCATATCGCGCGCGATGCGTTGCGCGCGCACCCAGGCATCCGGTTCGGTGACGATGTCGGGTGTGCCGTCGCAGGCGAAGGTGAACTGGCAGGCCAGATGCCGTCCCGCATTCTGGTAGACGACGCCGCAGACATCGTTGGGATAGAACGGCGAGAACACGCGGTTCATCACCACTTGGGCAACGGCAATCTGACCGCGCACCGGCTCGCCGCGCGCTTCGAAATAAACCGCGTTGGCGAGGCACTTCTCGGCCTTGACGCGCGCTTTGCTTGAAAGCGCCAGGCGTTCGGCCGGCGATTTCGGCCGCGCGTCCACGCCGGTGACTTCGCCCTTGCCGGCGATGGTTTCGCCCGGAGGGCCTTCGGCCAGTTCGGGCGGACCGAGCGCGGACTGCTTGATGTCGGAATCGCCGGAGGCGCGCGACGCCATCACGATCGGCGCTTCGCCCGATCGCCAGGGCGCCAAGGCTTCCTGTTCGCCGGCAAACGGATCTGCGCCGAAATACAGGCGGCCTTCGTCCTTGCTGTTGTCGATGCCGGCACCCTTGAGATCGCCGGGCGCAATATCGGCTTCGGCAGGCATTTTGCCCGGCTCCAACACTTCGGGGAATTCATATTCCGAATAGGGCTCGAAGCGGCCGCCGACTTTCTCGTTTTTGAGCGCCGCATCGGTCTCGGCATCGGGCAGTGGCTCAATTGCCGCGATTGGCGGCAACGGCGGCAGCGGTTCGCGCGCGCGCGCGAGCGCCGAGTCGCCTTTGGTCTTGCGGTTGACCTTGGGGAATTGCAGCGGCGCCGAACCGTCGCCGAGCGGCTGCGAGCCGATCGAACCGGTGATGTCGGCGGGATCGAAATTGGCGAGCGCATAAATCGGCGGCGGCGGTATTGCGGTTCCGACGGGGCGCGGCAGGCTGAACATGGCGGCGTGAATGGTGCCGAAAGGCGAAGCGATCAGATGCGCGCGCGCCCGCTCGGCGACCGCGGGCTGGCGCGCCAGAAGAGCGCCGAGATCCTGGAAACCGATACTGGTGGGCAGCAGCGCAATGGCCAGCGCGCCGATGCAAGTGCGCGCAAATCTGCGCTGACCAAGAGTCAGCCGTCGATGCCTACGCAAAACTGGCCGCACTTTGCTCACGCAAACACCGCAACAAAAAAATGGCCATGCCTGCCGCCGGACTGGCGACAATGCGACAAGATTTTTTATGGACTGATTAACCTTGCGAAGCTGTTAACCGCGCGCCGCCGGCAAGGCTCGCCGCCGCGGAGTCGTAAACACTTCGTCAATATCCGCCGCTGCTAGCGAAAGGCGCGGCGCGCTGCCTGCACAGCTTTGCGACAATTGGTACGATTTAAAGCAGAACTGGCGGATCGAAAGCGATTGTTAACCGTATGGCAATCGCTATTGCCCACAATCGCGGCGGTATACCGCCCCGGGCCGACATGTTTTCATCCGCGCTGCCATCGAACGACGCAAGCCACGCCATCCTGTTGGCCGGGCTGTGCCTTGCCGCGCTGGCCGTGGCCGGAGTGCTATACCGGCGCATGGCCGCGACCAATCGGCAATTGGCGAACGCGCTTAACAATATGTCGCAAGGCCTGTGCATGTTCGATAGCCGGGGCCGCATCGTCCTGTGCAACACCCGCTATATCGAAATGTATAAATTGTCGACGAAAATCGTGCGGCCAGGCTGCACCTTGCGCGAGTTGATCGCCCACCGCCAAGACACTGGGCTGTTTTCCGGCAACGTAGATGAATACTGCCGCAACATCATGGACCATGTCGCCAACGGCCAAAGGACGGAGTTTTACGTGCCCGGCAGCGACGGCCACATTGTGCATGCCAAGAACGAGCCATTACCGGGCGGCGGCTGGGTTGTGACGCATGAAGACGTCACGGAACAACGCCACGCCGAGCAGGAACGCTCCGCTATCCGCGCGCAGGAACACCGTCGCGCAGGGATCGATGCCGCGATCGCCACTTTCCGCCCGCAGGTCGAGAAGCTGCTTTCGAGCGTAAGCGGCAGCGCCACCGCGATGCGGGCTACCGCCGGCCAATTGCTCGGCTCGTCCGCCCAGACCTCGCAGCGCGCCGAGGGCGCCGTGCATGCGTTCCACGAAGCCTCCACCAATGTGGAGACCGCCGCCGTCGCCGCCAGCGAATTATCGCATTCCATCGCCGAGATCAGCCGCCAACTCACCCACACCAGCGACATCGTGGCGCTGGCAAGCGGCGAGGCGCGCGACACCGACGGCGAGATCGCCGGGCTTGCAGCCGGCGCACAAAAGATCGGCGACGTGGTCAAGCTCATCCGCCAGATCGCCGGACAGACCAATCTCCTCGCGCTCAACGCCACGATCGAAGCCGCCCGCGCGGGCGACGCGGGCCGCGGTTTCGCGGTGGTGGCGTCCGAGGTCAAATCGCTGGCGGTGCAAACCGCCCAGGCGACCGAGGACATCGCCAGTCATATTCTCGGCGTGCAGAATTCGACCGCCAGCGCCGTGGAAGCGATCCGCCAGATTACGACACGCATGCACGAGATCAACGAATACACCACAGCGGTGGCGGCGGCGGTCGAGCAGCAGAATTCCGCGACCGGCGAGATTTCCCATAATGTCGCCAGCGCCGCGCAAGGCACCGGCCATGTAGTGGCGGTACTGGGCGACGTCGCGGGTGCCGCGACCGAAACGCGCGCCTCGGCGGAAGTCGTGCGCGATGCTTCGCAAACGGTGGAAACCGCGGTCGCCGATCTGCGGCTTGAGGTCGAAGACTTCCTCGCCAAAGTGGCGGTGTAATTTAAGCCTGACCGGCCGCGGTTTTTCCCAGTGCGGCTTGGGCGGCGGCGAGGCGCGCGATCGGCACGCGGAACGGCGAACATGACACATAATCGAGCCCGGCGGCGTGGCAAAAGGCCACCGAAGCCGGATCGCCGCCATGCTCGCCGCAGATGCCAACCTTCAGGTTCTTCTTGGTTTTTCGGCCGCGTTCGACGCCGATGCGCACTAACTCGCCGACGCCTTTTTGGTCGATCGACACGAAGGGATCGCCCCCAAGAATACCCCGAGCCGTGTAAATGCCGAGGAAGCTCGCCGCATCGTCGCGGCTTATTCCGAGTGTCGTTTGCGTCAGATCGTTTGTTCCAAACGAGAAGAACTCGGCCGTCTGCGCGATCTCTCCGGCCATGAGGCAAGCGCGCGGCAGTTCAATCATGGTGCCGACATCGTAATCGAGCTTGGCGCCGGTCTCCTTGGACACCGCCGCCGCCATGGCGTCGATGCGCGCCTTGACCAGATCGAACTCCGCCTTGGTCGCGATCAGCGGCACCATGACTTCGGGCCTGACCGGCTCGCCGGTGCGCTTGGCAACGTCGGCGGCGGCTTCGAAAATCGCGCGGGCTTGCATCTCGGCGATTTCCGGGAATGCGATGGCAATACGGCAGCCGCGAAAGCCCAGCATCGGATTGAATTCGGAAAGTTCGCGCGCGCGATCGGCGAGCTTTTTCGGATCGGCGCCCATGGCGGCCGCGACCTCGGCGATTTCGGCCTCGCCATGTGGCAGGAATTCGTGCAGCGGCGGATCGAGCAGGCGGATGGTGACCGGCCGGCCGGCCATGATCTCGAACAGCTCGACGAAATCGGCGCGCTGCATCGGCAATAATTTGGCCAAGGCCGTGCGCCGCGATTTCTCGTCATCGGACAGGATCATTTCGCGCACCGCCTGGATGCGCTCCTCGTCGAAGAACATATGCTCGGTCCGGCAGAGCCCGATGCCCTCGGCGCCGAATCGCACCGCGGCCTTGGCGTCGGCCGGCGTGTCGGCATTGGCGCGCACGCCGAGCTTGCGCACCTTGTCGGCCCAGCCGATCAGCGTAGAAAACTCGCTCGACAGATCGGGCTGCACCATGTCGATCTTACCGGCCAGCACCTGGCCGGTCGAACCGTCGACCGTGATGAAATCGCCCTGCTTGAAGGTCTGATTGCCCGCGACCATGGTTCGCGCCCGATAATCGACGCGCAATGTGCCGGCGCCTGAGACGCAGG
>Ga0302319_10005519_pt1 | contig 25424 bp, 18 predicted proteins | sample Bog_T0_2_FD_203319 | JGI IMG/M metagenome (GOLD analysis project Ga0302319, IMG submission 203319) | Peat permafrost microbial communities from Stordalen Mire near Abisko, Sweden - Bog_T0_2 | ecosystem: Environmental > Terrestrial > Soil > Wetlands > Peat | place: Sweden: Abisko, Stordalen Mire...
CCCCATTCTATCCCCTCGCCCCCCCCCCCCACCCGGGGGGGGGCGCCGGGTGCGTTTTCCGGCTTCCGAGTGGATTTTCCCCTCCTGGATTCGTGAGATTCGTGCGAGCAGAGGGTGCGCATAGGATGATTGTGCGCGTTTCGGGGTAAATAGACTGCAAAGTTTGGGGATTTATTTTTGTCGGGGTCTGAAGGTCGTGCTTTGCGATGCGCGGACGACCTTGAGGGGTCCGAGCCAGCCCCTGCTGCCGTGACACTGAGCGAAGGACGGGGGAACCGGGCGGGGGAAATAGGTATCCTGTCCTCCATTCCCCTGTTCCCCATTTCCCCAGATCGCGCCGCTTGAAGCGTGCCGCACTTTGTCCGCAATTCAAATCTCCACGGAAGGGGCAGCGCACGCGTCCTGTTCTTCAAACTCCGGCGGGACATTGGCTTAAAGCGTCGTTAGGTCACCATACAATCTTTGCTGAAAGCTCGCACTGGCGAGGGATGTTGCTTTGTCCCGACGGTCCCTTTTCGATCAGGCCAAACGTCGAGTCATTCGTGCTGCCATCGGGGGCTTCTGACCACAGGGGATGATTCAGGACATTGAAGGCTTCCAGGCGAATCTGAAGCGTGAGCCGTTCAGTGATCGCAAAGTTTTTTGAGAGGTTGGTGTCAAATTGCTGGACGCTGGGAATGCGGATGCCCGAGTAGACGGTATTCGTAGTTTCGCCATAGCTCGGCACCTGCTGAAAGTCTGCGCCTTGAGAGCAGGTTCCGTCGTAGTCGAAAGGCAATTGGTTCAGGACGTAAACACCGGCGCTGTTTTCTTGATACTGTTCACCGCATGCGGCCGCGAGACGGATAAATCCGTCATCCTTCTGGATGTGCGGTTTGACATAAGCACTATGGAGGTAGAGTTCGTTGGGATTGTTCGGAACAGCCCAGGGCGTGCCAGTCTCATAGATGTAAAGACTGCCCAGTTCCCAGCCGCCTATCGCTCCGTCGATGATCCGATTCGCATTGCCCAGCAAAGAACGCCCGCGGCCAATCGGAAGCAGATAGACGCCGGAAATCGTGACACGGTGCGTCCTGTCGTTGCCGTCGATGGCTCTGTAGGGAACGCGGTAGGTTTCGTCTGTCCATCCACCTGCATCCATCATCTTCGACCAGGTCCAGGTGCCGTGCATGGTGAGAGAATTGCTCCACTTGTGCAAAGCGGTAACCTGGAGGGAGTTATACCAGGTCCGCGCATCGTTGAGCTGATACTCCGTAATATTGCCGAATTCAGGGAACGGCTGGGTGTAAGCGAGAGCATTGATGGTTGTTGAAGTGTAGTCTCCCGACCCCTGAAATCCGTTGATTCCTAGAAATGGATTGGGGACGTTGTCATTGTTGCAAACTTCGTTTCTACCGCCGACCTGGGGATTGCATGGCGTATATGCGGATGCGGGTTGACGGTTGATGTTGTCGCTGCTGTCGCCATGATAGAGGCGGGATCCGACGTAGGATATGTCCACGGTGTCATGTTGCAGGAACTGGCGCTCGGCACCCACCGAGTAGGTCCAGAAGTTCGGAATCTTGTATTGCGGGTTCAGAAACCAAGGACCCTGTCCCAGTTGTTCCAGCATTCCCAGCGAGGATCCGGTAGGCTCGACAATCGTTGAAAACGGGTTGGAAAGCGTGTTGCCGAGGTTGGGGTAGGTGCTTCCGGGTCTGGTGGGATCGGCGGCAATGTAGTTTGTAGTGGCGTTGTAGCCGAATGACGACGGAGAGTTTTGGGGGCTTTTCATCGTTTCACCGAAACCGCCGCGCAAGACCGTCTTGTCGTTCAGAGCGTAAGCAAATCCCACGCGTGGCTGGACCCCGGCTTTGGCAAGCGGATAGGCCGCACGGGGGTTGCCGTTGACTCCGAGGTAGGTCACACCGCCAAGAATCTGACTGAAGCCAGGAACAGAGACGGCGGAGCTGATCGGGTTGACTGCAGTCGTGTTGAAAGCGTAGTTGCCGTAGTTATTCCGTTCAGTTTCTCCGGGCATGAGGTCATAGCGGATGCCGAGATTCAGCGTCAGCTTATGCGTGACCTTCCAATCGTCCTGGACGAAAGGAGCCCAGTAGTGCTGAGACCAAAACGTCTTGACGTTGATGGTGTCGCTGCCCGAGGTTGGGTTGCCCAAAAGGAGAGAGGCGATGGAATTGCCACTGGCTGGATCCCACGACCCGCAACTACCACAGTTGGTCTGAGTCCAGGTGCGGTCAACCCACCAACTGGTGCCGCCGCCAATTATATCGTTCACCGACTGCTGAAAGCGCATGTCAAGGCCGCCGTGGAGCGTGTGTTTCCCCTTGACCCACGTGACCGATGGAAACATGACGAGAGAGTTGCTGACGGTTTGGCTTGAGTTGTTATTGCCGATACCCGCAAATTCGCTGATGCCGAATAAAGGAAACTCGGACGCCGCCGCATTCCCCAACAATGCAGTTTCAGCCGCGGACCAGCCAAGAGTGGTTGGGTCGAAACCGCTAGGCCCGTTGTAAGTATAGTCGGCCCTAGCCGTCACGTTGGCGCGGAAGTCAAACAGAAGATTGGGAGTAAAAGCGTGGGTCTCTTCCACGGTGAAGGTGTGGCTGCGCTCTCCGTGGGGTAACTGCCCCTGTTGCTCCGGCCCTGTAAAGCCGTCGTAACTTCGCTTTTCTACCCGTTCCCAATATCCATAGTGCAAGCTGAAGCGATCCTTCGACGACAAGTTCTGGTCAAACTTCGCGAGAACGTTGCGGTAACGGTCCGTATCGGATCCTGGAGCGGTGTAGTTGTTTGCGAAGGGATTGGAGCCTGGAGCGGTCGCAGTGTTTGGCGCGGGAAGGTAGGACAGCATCTTCAAAGCCACCGGGTTAATGCGTGAAGCAGGAATGATGTTCGCCGCTGAAGTGGGGTTAATGGCGTCGGTCGGACCGAACGGAACGCGCACATACTGCCCATTTGCTTTTTGTGAGATATTCTCAGGGTCAAGAAGGCTGATCGGAGCGTACCCTGAGCCAGTCCAGTAGACCAGGCTGGAGAAATCGCCAGTAAGCCACTTTGGGTCCCCGACTGAGTCAGTAACTGTGTTCGGTTCAATCTCGTTCCAGTTTTCGTATTGCAGCGTGAAGAATGACTTGTTCCGCCCGTTGTAGAGTTTCGGTACCACAATGGGGCCGTCCAACTCCGCGCCGTATTGGTCCCGTTTGTTTTTTTCGGTTGAGTACGCAGCGATGTTTGTACCGGGCAGTGCCTTAGCGATGTCATAGTCGTTCTGCCATGTATTGGCATCCATGAATGTTCGGCGAGCATACTCGTACACGTCCCCGTGAATTCTGTTGGTGCCCGATTTGAGCAGCACGTCCTCTACGCCGCCGGCCAGGCGCCCATATTGCGCGTCGTACGGGTTGCTGATGATCTTGAACTCCTGCACGGAGTCCACTGGCGGAACATAAGCGATCTTTGCATTGCCGGTATTGTTGGTGGAAGTCGCTTCGTTTGAGACGCCATCCAGCATGAGAGCGGTATTTCCCGCGCCTCCGCCGTTGACCGAGAGGTTTGACTGCGTGTCATCAAAAGGACGCTGATAACCGATCCATTGATTCCAACTGGCGCCAGCGGTCAGGATCGCCAGCATACCGGGGTCGCGGCCATTCAGTGGCAACTCGGTGACCCTGGTATTCTCCACGACCTCGCCGATATCTGCCTTGCCAACATCGAGCAGGGTATCGCCTGAGACGGTTACAGTCTCGGTAGCGCGGCCAATCTTCAGCGTAAAGTTCACGGTTGCAGTTTGACCCACTTGCAGGACAATGCCTTTTCGGAGCCCTTTTTCAAATCCGGCAGCTTCAGCGGACACCGTATAGTTTCCAGGAATCAAGTAAGGAATCGTATAGTCTCCAGCCCCTGTCGAAACCGCTGCGGTGTTCACGTTTGTGTCCAGATTGTGCGCGGTAACTGTCGCCTTCGACATGACAGCGCCGGTTGAATCTGAAACGCTTCCCGTGAACTCCTGTGCCGCCAGGGAACTTGCGGGCAAGAGAATACCCAGAACCAACAACGCACCTACAATTTTCACGATTTCCTCACCTTCAAGGGCAATGTCTGCATCTCGTCGAGGGGTTGTTGACTCGGTGAGGCGAGGCATTCGGAGTCCCTTGCAAAGGACTTGCCCACATACCAGATTGATTAGTCCATGAAAACAGCAGCTGTCTGGCCTTTATAGCTCTATCTTGTTCCGATTTCAGGTAGAACTGGACTTGCCCCAATTTTGAGACAAACGATTAAGACTCAAAATCCAATGTGAGATGCCCCGGATTTCTGTTCCAACCGGAACTGGAGATTTTGGCGGTCTGAGGCGCCCCTACTTAGACCAGGACGGAAATATGCCGTTGGTGCGCGTGCACGCGATGGATTGCACCAGATGCTCGTGTTGATCTTCGAGAATCAGCATCAGCGCGTCCTGCTTCGTCATATCTCTTCCGAGCAGTTTCACCGGCGCCTGCGGAAACAGGCGGACATGATACCTATTTCCATTGCCCGAAAACTCTCTCCCCGATTTGCGGCCACTTGAATTCGAAGAGCCCACAATTCGAGGATGGTCGCCACACCTCTAGGGACCGGGGGCAACTGCATTGGGACAAGAGTCTTCGTGAGGTTTGGGGCACCCGCACTATCAACTCTCTATGCTGGATTGCGGAACTTTGCGCGGGTGTGAGCCGTCGGAACTAAAATAGATCGTTCTGAAAAATGGGCCGGTTGCGGGCGCCAATGCGAAGGCGCACCGGGCGACCGGGCGGACGTTTTTATTGGTGGATGAGAACGGGCTGGCTGATGAGCTCCGGATCATCAGGAAAGAGAATTGCGAAGCTATGACTCACATGACACAGTTGAATCTCCGCTACCACGCCGCATGCGCCGTCGTTCTGCTTGCGGGTTTTGGCATGACCCCGGTTGGTTTGGCCCAGTTCGGACAGCAGGGCCCACCGAAGCACTACGCATGGTCGGACAGCACGCTTTCAGCCGACGCTCGGGCTGACATGGTGATCAAGGAACTGACGCTGGAGGAGAAGATATCGCTGCTGCATGGAAATGGCGGGTTCGGTCCCAGTGGAGGGCCGACGGAGTCGAACGGGGGAGCGGGTTGGTCGAATGCGATTCCGCGCGTGGGCATTCCCGCGATACAGATGGCCGATTCAGCGTACGGAGTGACGCGTGGCGCGGCGTCAGGGCGCTACTCGACGGCGCTGCCCAACAACCTGGGCGCGGCGTCGGCGTGGGATCCGCAGGCGGCGTTTGAATATGGCGCGTTAATAGGCCGCGAACTGCGCGAAGAGGGGTACAGCATGTCGCTGGGCGGGGGCGTGAACCTGACGCGCGAGCCGCGCAACGGGCGCACCTTCGAGTACCAGGGCGAAGACCCGCTGCTGGCGGGGACGCTGGCCGGCAACTTTGTGAAAGGCGTGCAGTCAGAGCATGTGATCGGGGACCTGAAACACTACGCGATGAACGACCAGGAGAGCGGGCGCAACGCGGTGAACGCCAACATCGACAAGCGATCGATGCGCGAGACGGATTTGCGCGCGTTCGAAATAGCGCTGGGAATCTCGGATGCGGGCGCGTTCATGTGTTCGTACAACCGCGTGAACGGGGACTTTGCGTGCGAGAACAGCTACCTGCTGACGGATGTGCTGAAGAAGGACTTCCACTTTGCGGGCTTCGTGGTCTCGGACTGGGGCGGCACTCACTCAACGGCGAAAGCCTCGCATGCGGGTCTCGATCAGGAACAGCCGGGGAAGGGTTTCTTCGGCGACGCGCTGAAGAAGGCGGTGGACAATGGGGAGGTTTCGCAGGCGGAGATCAATGACCATGTGCATCGCATTCTGCGGACGATATTTGCGACCGGGCTGTTCGATAACCCGGTGACGAAGATGGTTCCGGATGTGGAGCGCGGGTATGCGCTGGCGCAGAGCCTGGAAGAGAAAAGCATTGTGCTGCTGAAGAACGGCCACAATGTTCTGCCATTGGAAGCTGCGAGTGTGCATTCCGTGGTGCTGATTGGCGGGCATGCGGATGTGGGCGTGCTGACGGGCGGCGGGTCGGCGCAGGTGGATGCGCCGGGAGGTTCGGTGGTGCCTCCGCCGCCGCCGATCGCGGGGGGAAATCCGATGGCGAATTTCGCCAGGCGGCAGGTTTGGCTGCCCAGTTCGCCACTGCGTTCGTTGACGGCGAAACTGCCTTCGAGCAAGGTGACTTTCGTCTCCGGGGACGACCTGGACGCTGCCTCGGCTGCCGCCAAAGGGGCGGATGTGGCGATCGTGTTTGCTTTTCAGCACGAGTCGGAAGGGATGGACCTGAAGACGCTTGACCTGAGCGACGAGCAGAACAAGCTGATTGAAGCAGTGGCCGCCGCCAACCGGAAGACGATTGTGGTGCTGGAGACCGGCAGCCCTGCGACGATGCCGTGGATCGATCATGTGGATGGCGTGGTGGAGGCTTGGTATCCGGGCATCCGCGGGGCCGAGGCGCTGGCCAATGTGCTGGTGGGGCAGGTGAATCCGACGGGCAAGCTGGCGGTTACGTTTCCCAGGGGCGACGCCGACTTGCCGCATCCCACGCTGGTGATGCCGCCAGCTTCTTCGCAACCCAGCAGGCCGGCGCCCGGCGCGGACATCTCGGCTTATATGGCTTCGATGGCGAAGGGCTTGCCGCCGTTTGAGACTTACTACGACGAGAAGCTGAAGGTGGGCTACAAATGGTACGACGCGGAGAAGAAGCCGGTGCTGTTTCCATTCGGCTTCGGGCTTTCGTACACGACGTATGGCTATTCGGGTTTGACGGTGAAAAGCGGGGAGACGGTGAGTGTGTCGTTCACGGTACGCAACACGGGCAAGCGGGCCGGCGTGGAGATTGCTCAGGTGTATGCATCGCTTCCTGATGCGGCAGGCGAACCGCCCAAGCGGCTGGTTGGCTGGGCGCGTGTGGAGCTTGCTGCGGGGGAGTCGAAGCAGGTGACTATTCCCGTGGACCAGGACCGGCTGACTGTTTACGATGAGGCTTCGGATGCCTGGAAGCTGGCGCCAGGGAGCTATAGTGTGATGGCGGGAGGGAGCTCGCAGGATCTTCCGCTGCGCCAGCAGATCACGCTGCCCTGAGGCGAACAGCTTGTAGTCTACGAACTCGCATTGACGTGGCGAACTCGCGCTTTGATGGGGTGCCGGCATGCCCCATGCCGACACTACGCTGCTAATGGGGCCCGTTCGGTTTAATCTGCCATGTGCTGCCGTGTGTAAAGGATGTCATGGAACTGAACATCTAGGGACCGGGGGCAGCCTGATTCCGGGTGGTGGTGGCATCGGGGCCGGGGCAGCCGCTCTCATCCACTATGCGGTTTCATGTCGGGAACGTGAAAAGCTCGACGAGCACCCTCACGCGTTCCTTCTGACGGATGCGGGGAAATCGCCTAGTTCTTGTCAGCTCGGCGATACCGTGGAGGCCAGCCCAAAACAGTTCGGTAAGGACGTCGGACCGGGAGCTCTGCCCCGGAAACAACTCCCGGAGTCGGGCAAACGCAGATCGCAGCTCCGGAGGAGTATCCGCGTGATCGAAGGGTACGCTCAGGCTGAGGGAAAACATGACTTCATAGAGTGCCGGCGAGGAGGCGGCGAATTCCAGATAGGCGGCCGCGACGGATTCGAGCGGATTTCCGCGCTTGCCACGTTTCCGTGCCTTCTCCAACACCAGGCCGATCTCCTGGAACCCCTCGACGGCGACCGCGTCGAGGATCTTTTCACGACTTTCAAAATGGGCGTACAAGACGGGCTGGCTGTATGCGATTTCGTCGGATAGGCGCCGAACGGTTACGTGGGACCAGCCTTCAGACTCCGCGATTCGGCGCGCGGCAGCGATAATCTGTGCCCGCCGGGCCTGCCTGTCGCGCAGTTTCCGTTCCGCGATTCGGTTAGCAGACACTTCTTTTGTCATCGATAGAAATTATAGCACCGCTAGAATAAGGGCTGCCGTGCGGCAACTTTTTCACAAATGTTCTTGCATCCCGCGCCAAATAACAAGCATCATGTATAGCGTTGCTAGATTCTATAACAAGGAGACATTTTATGAACATCGCTATACCACTTTCCCTGGCTGCCCTGTTGGCTGTGGCGATCATTGTCATCGGCAGTTTCTACATTCTGTCACCCGAACGAATTATGGGGGGCTTTGGTCTTAAACTCCCCGCACCCGATGCGGACACTCGTGCCTGGCTACGCCTTAAAGGCATTCGGGACATCGCATCCGGGTTGGTGGTGCTGACGCTGATGCTGACGACGGACGCGCGGACGGCAGGCATCGCTCTGCTGGTGTTATCCCTGGTCGCTTTGGGCGACATGTCAAACGTTCTGTGGTCGGGCGGATCGAAGTCGACGGCCCTCTCAGTTCATGGCGTAACCGGCGCGGTAATGATCGTCGTCGGCCTCTTTTTGATCCACGTCCTTTAAGAACCTGTCCAAGAACTGCTGATTCAGGGCAGTTTTGAAAGGGCACGGCTTCAGCTGTGCCGCAAAGACGCTGGAATGAGCCGGGCTTTAGCCCCCGAGGGACGCTTTTCCCTCCAACTTTTTGATACCTCTTCTGGGTTTCTGGACAGCTTCTAAGAGAAATACCTCAATCGGTAAATTGCTGAAAATGACTGAACCGCAGGTGTTGTGCGTGGAGGAATTCTGATGGAAGCCCTGAATGTGTTTGCAATTCTCGTGGCTGGACTGATGGTTGGATGCGAACTGGCCATCGCTGCGTTTATACATCCAACGCTTGATAAACTCCCGGATGAAGCGCATCTGCCCGCGGCAAGCGCGATCGCCCGTGTGCTGGGGACAGTGATGCCGTTCTGGTACAACCTGACATTCTTGCTCACTTTAGCCGAGGTTATGATTCAATGGCACCAATCCGGGCGTTTACCGGTCTGGTTGGCTGCATCGGCCGGTTTGTGGCTGCTGGCAAGTGTGTATTCGCTCATCGCCCTTGTGCCGGTGAACAACCGCATCAAGTCGTGGGACAAGACCGCTGCACCTCCCGATTGGAAGACGTATCGGCGCAGATGGGATATGCATCACCGCTGGCGTGTTGTGCTGCTCACGATAGCTTTCGCGTTTCTGATCGTGGGAATTCTTTAGCAGGTCGTCACCTTTGACCTGTTCCTCAAAGGAAGTTCACTTGCAAATCGAAGGAGAAACCACATGGCTGAAATTTCAGGTACAAATCCGCCGCTGCCTCCCGACGATCTGACCCGCGCACTCGCGTTCGCGCAGGCAGACGGCGAAGCGACTCCGCACATCGGGTTAGTTGGAGATGCGTATACGATCACCGTCGCAGGAAAGGACACGAACGGTCGATTCTGTGTGATCGACATGCACGTGCCGCCGGGGGGCGGGCCACCTCCTCATCGTCACGATTTCGAAGAGACCTTCATCCTGCTGGAGGGTGAGATGCGGGTAACATTCCGGGGCCAGACGTCAACGCTGCGTGCTGGCGACACGGTCAATGTCCCGTGTAACGCTCCACACCAGTTCCATAACGCATCTTCTGAACCGGTGCGAATGATCTGCATCTGTGCTCCGGCCGGGAACGATGCATTTTTCCTGGAAGTCGGGGTGCCCGTAGCTACGCGCACCACTGCGGCTCCCCGGCTCGAAGGGGAACAGCAGATTGCGTTTTTGAAGAAGGTAAAGTCGATTGCCCCGAAGTACGGAACGGAACTTCTGGAGAAGGCATAGGATTCGAGTTGAACGCAGGGCACAAAGACTTGGTGGCGAACGCGTTTTGGCGCGGGGGAAGAAGCCCATGCCAGCCTTGGGCGTGCGGGCGAAGACGCCCGCTCGACAGCCGGACTCCTCCCCAGCGACGAAGACCTGTCGCCGGGGACCCCGGTCTGGTGACCGGCACTACTGCTTCTTTTTCCAGTCGACACCGGGGCGGGCTACGGCGTACATCTCGGCGGAGATCTGGTCGAAGAGGCCTTGGCGGTCGGGGCCTACTCCATAGAGATCGAAGTGGGTGCGGTCGGGGATGTAGGTGAAGTGGGGGTCGGCGTCGAGGGCTTTGAGGCGGGCCTCGAATTTGTGGGCTGCGCCGTCGAGGTAGAACGTGTCCGCCGTGCCGACGAAGAGATGGATGTGGCCTTTGAGGCTGGGGCCGCGCTCAGCCCAGTGAGTCTCGACAATGTTGGCCAGGTCGTAGTGGTCGTGCCAATAGGCGACGACCTCGGGATGGACTGCGCCGGTAACGTGATCGAACATTTGCTCGGGCGCGCCGCTCTTGCTTTTGGGCGAGAAGACCCAGTCGAAGGAGGCGATCTGGCCGCCGTAGGGGCCGAGCACGTCTTCCATGTGGGTCAACTCTTCCATGGTGGCGATGACCTTGCCCTTGTCGCGGAAGATGGGGACGGCCGATCCGTCAGCCCGGTGGAAGAGGTTGGCGTTTGCGGCGTAGAGGTCGGGCCCGGTGAAGTCATGGAAGTCGCTGGGGTCAGGCGATGTGGACCAGGCGCCGCCGAAGATGTTGGGGTAGTTGACCTGAAGCTGGAGCGTGGCCCATCCGCCGCTGGAGTGGCCGTTGAGGAGGCGGCCCGTAGGTTTGGCGTCCATTCGGTATTTGGACTCGAGGGAGGGGATGAATTCAGTGGTCAGGGCCGCGCCCCAGGGTCCGTTGTTGGCGGAGTCGGCGAACTCGTGGGTGCCTTCGGGGAGAGATTCATCGAGCATGACCCAGATCATGGGCGGCATTTTCCCGTCGGCCATGCGGGTGCGAATGGACATGCCCGAGAACAGGGCGCCATCGATGTCGCCGCCAAAGCCTTGGGTCCAGTAGGCGGTGGGGTACTTGTCGGCGGGATGGTCTTCATAGCCGGGAGGCAGGATGACCCAGGCTTTGATGTAGGTGGGGCGGCCCCAGAAGGTGGTGAGCAGGGGGCTTTGGAAATCTTCTTCGTGGGCGACTCCCGGCTTGGCCAGCGCCTTTATGCCGGCCAACATTGCAGCGCGGCGCGGGTTGTCTTCCGCATGCTGGTCGAGGGTGAAGACGGGCTCCGCGCCTGTGCCCGGCGTCCAGGACGCGAGGGCGACGACGGGGCTGATCCAGTCGCGCGGGTTGCGGCCACCGTAGTTGGAAGTGTGGTCGACGTCGAGGACAGCCTGGGCTTCGTAGGTACCGGCGGGAAGCTCGGAAAAGGGCTTGGGGAAGGCCAGCTCGTCGGCGTTGAGCTCGATAGATGCGCCGGGGGCGAGGTCGTGGATTTCGCGAGCGGCGACCCAGGTGGCTTGGGGGTTGAATTCGCTGACGCTGACTTCCTTGTCGCCGGAGCCCTGCTTGAGGAAGATGAGGAGGCGTCCGCTGACGGGAGCGGTGAGGGATTGGGCGGCCTGGACGCGGAAGAAGACGTGGATCGGGGCCGGCTGAGCAAAGAGTTGGAAGGGCGCAACGGCAGGAGCGGCAACAAGTGCGGCCACGGCAGCAAAGCGGGCCAATCTGGTCAAAGATGTACAACGCATGCTTGATCTCCCCGGGAAAAAGGCTTTAGGGCTGGAGTGACTTGTCGAGTGTATCCGGGGCGAGCGGGACCCTGCCAGAAAAATTGGGATGCCTTTCAAAATCGCGATCTGTCCGACAATTTGGCATAGAGTCGGATAGAATTTCGGTCCAAGGTTGAAATCCGTTTTCGGAGGGAAGGCGTTGACCGATGCCACGGCTGAGACGGGCTCGCCTCCCGTGAAAGGCTGGAACTTTGCGCGGCGAATCGGTTTCCGATTCGTCTTCTGTTATTTCGCCCTCTATGTTTGCCTGTGCCGGCTGATGGAGGAGGATCTCGGTTTAGAGACGGGTTTTGGCCTGGCGCCGGGCGGGAAGTTTGTTGGGGCGGCATACGCCAAGGTTTGGGCTCCGTGCGTGGCATGGACGGGACACCATATTTTGCACATTGGCAAGCCGCTCGCATACGTCCCAGACGGAAATTCAGATGGAATTTACGGGTACGTCCAACTGGTGAGCTTTGCCATGCTGGCTGTCATCGCCACGGTTGTGTGGACCGTCTGGGATCGCAAGGCTACTGAGTACAAGCGGCTGAATGAGTGGATGAGAGTTGTGCTGCGCTATGCGCTCGCATTCAGCTTGCTGAATTACGGCATGATCAAGGTCATCCCGGTGCAGTTTCCGGCGCCGAGACTGATCGATCTGCTGAGGACCCACGGGGATTTCACGCCCTTTTGGCTGTTCTGGACATTCATGGGGTATTCGACTGCGTACACGATCTTTGCCGGGGCGGCGGAGGTTCTGGCGGGGGTGCTGTTGCTGTTTCGCCGCACGACGACGCTGGGCGCGCTGGCGGCGGTGGCCGTAATGCTGAATGTGGTCATGCTTGACTTCTGCTACCAGGTTCCGGAGAAGCTCGATGTGATTTTCCTATTTCTGATGACGGTGATTCTTTTGGCGCCGGACTTTGGCAGACTGGCCAATCTACTGGTACTGAATCGGGCGACTTCGCCGGTTGAGGGTCCGGGTCCGCTGACTTTGAGATGGATGCGGGTTGCAAGTGCTGGGGCAAAGGTCGCGATTATTGCCTACATGGTTTTTACGTCGGTGATGTTGCCTCTTAATTTGAAGGCTGTCTATAGCCCCAATTCTCCGCTCTTCGGGATCTACGATGTGGAGGAGTTCTCGCGGAATGGTCAGGTGACTCCCCCGTTGTCCACTGACTCCACACGCTGGAAGAAGGTGGTATTCCTGACCACAGACGAGACGTGGATTCAGAAGATGGACGACTCCTGGGATACATGCGACACGGCCTACGACTTGGCGGCAAAGAACATGACTGTGGCCTTCAATTCAGGCCAGAAAGAGGGTAAGAGCGTTCTTGCCTATGCACAGCAGGATCGGGATCACATGACCTTGAGCGGGCCGCTGGGGGGCGATTCCCTTTCCGCGAAGCTGAAACGAATCGACGATTCCAAGTTCAAGCTGGTGCGGGCCAGGTTCCGTTGGATCAATGGATTTCCGTGAGGAAGGGGCGGGAGACTAAGGACGCGGTGCCTTTTGGCAGACACTTCGAGAGTCAGCGGGTTTTGAGTTCGGGGGATGCGCTGAGGGCTTTGGCGACTTCGCCGGCGATGTCATCCTGGACCCAGAGCAGGTCGTGGAAGGAGCGGTCGTAGTCCTCTGTCCAAGCGACGTAGCCGTTGTCGGCGCGGACCAGGCGGGCAGAGACGCGGACCCTTGTTCCGGACTTGCGAACGCTGCCATCGAGCACGTAGGCGACGCCCAGGGCGCGGGCGATGTCAGCGATGGGAAGCTGCTTTTCTTTGTAGTAGAACGACGCGGTAGGAGCGGGGACGCGCAGGCCGGGGACTTTGCTGAGCTTGTCGATGAGCTCCTCGGTGATGCCGTCGGCGAACTCACCATTCTGCATGCCTGGGGTGAGATCGAGAAACGGGAGCACGGCAATCGATTGTGGCGGCGGAGGGTTGGGCGCGGCTGAATGGGTGGTGGCGGGAGGTGCGGGGCGGGCCACGAAAGCGGCAACCAGCGCCATGGCGAGGACGGCAGCACCGCCAAGCAGCCATATCCGCCATCGGCCTGGCGCAGGAGTGGCGGCAGCGGGCGGAGCGGAATCCTGTGGCGAAGGTTCCAGCGGCGAGGGTTCGAGCGACCAGGGTTGGACCGGGGCAATCATGCGATACCCGAGGCGGGGGACGGTTTCAATATAGGCGGGCTGGCGGGGGTCGTCGCCGAGCAGGCGGCGGAGCGAGGTAACGGCCTGGTAGACAGAGTCAGAGGAGACGGTAACGTCGGGCCATACGTCGCTGAGCAGCTGGTCGATGCTGACGACCTGGCCGGGCCGCTCGGCAAGCGCGAGCAGCAGGCGCATGGTTCGGGTTTCGATGCGGGAGGATTCTCCGTTGCGCGAGATCTGACTGGAGCGAGGATTTACGCACCAATCGCCGACGCGCAGCAGGTTGGGGGTTGGCCGTTGCATGCAGGTCCCGATTATAGCAACGCGGCGATGGGACGCGGGCGGGAGTTTGCGGTGCGCTTTCAGAGGTTTTCAGAGTATTTCAGGCGGGTTTCAGGACTTCGCGGGGGCGAGTTGGTTAGGGTGCAGCTTGTGTGCGTCGCAGGACATGGGGCGAGGGGCAGTTGGCCGGAGAGGTTCGTGCGCCAGAGAGAGGAAACGAAATGATGGGAGATGCAAGTTTGGGGAATTTGCAAAGACGAGGCGCATTGCCAGCGATTTTGGCGGGTGGGTTGACGGCGGGAACGATCGACCTGCTGCAGGCGTGCCTTCTCTTCGGGTGGGATATTCCGCTGGCGATTGCGGGAGGGCTGGTGGGTCCGCGCGCGTTTGTTGGAGGCGTGGGGTTCTATGCGCTGGGAATTGCTCTGCACTACTTTATCGCCTTGTCGGCGGCGAGCATTTACTACGCGGTAAGCCGGCGGCTGAGGTTTCTGGCGGAGAACTGGCTGGTGTGCGGACTATTTTTCGGAGCAGCGGTGGACCTGGTGATGACGTTGGCGGTGCTTCCGCTGTCGGCGCTGCATGCCAGGGGGCCTTACGAGCTGAAGGACTTGATACAGGGACTGCTGGTGCACATGGTGGTGGTGGGGCTGCCGATCTCGTTCAGCGTAAGGCGGCTGGGGCGATGACGACGGAGTAGTCGGAAGCTGCAGTAAGGCAACAAGCTGATCTCGTGTTGGATGTGATTCCTACGCAGCTCGATTGAAGGGCTCGATCTTTGGCATTTTCTTTTTGGATGCTTGCCAGATATCGTAGTCGGCCTGCCGCTCGTACCAAATCTCCGCGTGAGTGCCAAAGGCAGCGGAAAGACGCAGCGACATATCGGCTGAGATACCGGCCTTGCCATTGAGAATACGGGAAAGCGTTGCACGGGAGACATGTAGATGCCTCGCGGCAGCGGTTACATCCACGTCGCCCAAAAACTCCCTGAGTACTTTGCCGGGGTGCGGCGGGTTGTGCATGCGCATTTTTGGCCTCCTAGTGGTAATCCTGCCTGGACCATTGCAACGCCCTAACATGGGGCGGAGCAAATCTTTGATAGCTGCGGCATAACTTTCGGAAGTGCCAGACTTCAGTTGCTGAAGCTGCCGCATTCCGCTGGTTTAACTGCGAGTTAATATCTCGCTAAATAACTTGACATACAAAGAGCCCCCGCGCAAAATTCCTTCAATCTCTGTAGCCAGTTTCCATTTCACTGTTGTTCGCGAACCCACAAGGTTCGAACAGATCTCGGGCTGAGCCAGCCAACTAGCGGCGAGGTTCCTGAGACCACGAAAAGGAGGCGTACTATGCGTAGGTCAGGGATTTTCATTCTGCTTGCAATCCTCTTAATTGTTCACCCAGCCAAAGCTCAAGCCCCAACCGCCCAGCATCACCATCCGCAAGGTATGGTGATTGACGGAGCGGTCAACCCGGAACTGATTCCGGACTCGACCGCCTACCGGCTCTGGTTTGTGACGGTTTCGAGGCCAGCGAACGCGACAGAAGGGGAAACGAAGCATCAGGCCGCCCAACTCGGTAAGATCGGGCTGAATTCGGCGGACCTGAGTGCCTTAATTCCCGTTCTCGGCGCGTTCAATTCCCAGTATCGGGGCCTATTTCAAAGCTACAACGAAGAGGCGACCGCCGCATGGAAAAGGGGCGAATCGCCGGACGTGGCTTCGCTCCGCATACAGCGAGACCAGATCGTTCAATCAATACGCGACACCTTGAGGAGCCGATTGAGTGCCGATGGGTATGCTCGTCTTGACGCGTATGTGAAGGCGGAAAAGAAGACTATGAGGATCAGCGAGAAGGAGGATCAGCAATGAAGACAAACGCTTGGTGGCTCTGGATATCGTTGGCTTTATTCGCGACTTCGCAGGGAAGGTTGGCTGCCCAGAGCAGCTGCTTCACTTTCACTGACGACTACGCCATGTACACCGCCGTATCGAGAGACGGCACGAACATCTACACGTCGGTCCTGGTCGACGGAAGCGGGACGATGAACATAACCGGCGGGCAGGGATGTGGGAGCATCAACTATAGCGGTGCAGTACACACGCCCATCGCTGTGAATGTAATCACCGCGCCGAACGGCGCTACGGTTGGCGGGGGATTGGCCGGAGAGGGACTGTGCCCAACCTGCTACCTCTCGGTCACGAACAACCAGAGCGTAGCTGCAACTTCGGGGGTGGAGTACACTTTTTCGTCGGCCGGGGCCGTGGACTGCAGCTTTGTCGGGATGATATTCGACGTTAGTTTGCCGAGTTCCCCGTTCAAGGCATCTCAGACGTTCGGCACGCTGATAGGCAGGGGCACCGATGCAGGGGATAACAACCCGATCGGATACTATACGTCTGCCTGTTCAGTAGGAGTCGACCACTGCCCGCTCACTTCGACGTGGGGGGTTGAATTTGGCAAAGGCGAGACCGTCCCGCAATTCGTCAAGACCCCTTTTGTCGCTCTCTGGGTGAACGGAAGCGTCGCTTATTGCGTTGCAGGCGTTTCAAGTGCACAGACAGGGCCAGGACCGTGCTACTAAACTATAACGGAGAAATGCCTTAGCTGACGATGGACGGCGGTCGGAGCCGAACAGTCGACGCCCAAGGGAGCCGAATGGACAGCAATAATAATCCTGACAATGAAGCTAACGAGGTTTCAGATGGCAGGCTCACCCCTGGATCTGACCGCGAACATTGGGGGCTGCGGGGTGCGGTTAGGGTCTGCAAGGAAGCGCATGTTCGTCCGACCTCGGCCCCCGCTGTCCTGCAGATACCTGAGCTCAGAATCGAATTCAGTCGCGAAGGAATGTCGGTCGGGAAAGCCAGCGAGAATGCGGTCCCCCTTAGCTTCGATCCGGCCGGAAGGAAGACAAAGGTCCGTGTTTCCCGTCCCGAAGATTATGTTCCAAATCGCTCCGCAGGGGGATCACCTTTTTCAATCGCTGACAGGAGACCGAATCTGCCAGAAGGCGGTACAGCCACGACTTACTTCGACGAACACGACCGGCCAGTCGAGGCCCAGGTTCGCAATTTTCAGGGCGAAATAGTTAGCAGCGCCGTACGTATCTACGACCAGATGGGACGTGTCGCGGAGGAGAAGTTCACAATGCACGATCCCGCAGCCCCCCTTCCGGCAGCCTGGAGCTCCCTCATTTCCGCCAACCAGCAGATAAAAGACTGGGTGATCGCCCAGTCCGGCATCTACTCAGCCAAGTTCTTCTACGATCCCAAGAATCGCGTGGTCCGTACTCTCAAGCAGACCTTCGACACAGAGACCGAAGTCGCCACTTCCTACAATGAGCACGGCGACCCCGAAGTGGAGAGCACAACGAGCAGGCCCATTGCTCATGACGACAGAGAAGTGCCCCCGTCTTCCAACTCCGAGGCACGCTTCTCCTACAAGTACGACCAGGCTGGCAATTGGACAGAAAAGACCACGGCCTACCGCTACAGCCCAGAAGGTGAATTCAAGCCAGTAGCTACAATCCAGCGGACTCTGGAGTATTTTGATTCCGTTGCTTAGCCCCCAGTGGGGTAGATAAAACCCAACCGAGCCTCGCAAGCCCATCGACAAAACCATCCCAACGATGGCTGGCTGTCGCGGGGTGCCCCGATCGCTCAAGGGCTCCGTTCTACGCGGTCACGCGCTCCGGGAGTTTGGTCTCCATCGTGCGGGCGGGGGCGCGTTTCGTCGCACAGCGGGCCAAGACAGCCAGCAGCGTGATTAACCTACATCAACCGCAGGGCGTCCACATCCACTACCAGGTTGCGGCGGGGGATGTTGGCGGAGTCGGCGTGGGTTAGCATGGCACGGAGGGCGGTGTTGAGGGACTTGCGCGAGGACGCTTTGAGGATCAGGTGGAAGCGGTAGGTGCCTTTGATTCTGGCGATGGGCGCCGTGCAGGGGCCGAGGACGCGGACGCCTTCCGGCGCGGCTCTTTGGAACCATTTGCCGATTTCGCTGGACCAGGCGACGGCTTCTTCCAGTTTTCCGGACTGAATGAGGACGTTGGCCAGCACTCCGAAGGGAGGGTAGTGCATCCAGCGGCGGTATTTGAGCTCGCGGTCAACGAAGCTTACGTAGTCATGCTTGCTGGCGGCGAGGATGGCGTAGTGGTCGGGGTAGTAGGTTTGGACGACGACGCGGCCGGGGAGGTCTCCGCGGCCGGCGCGGCCGGAGACCTGGGTCATGAGCTGGAAGACGCGTTCGGCGGCACGGAAATCGGGCATGCTGAGCGAGTGGTCGCAGCCTACGACGCCAACTAACGTGATGCCGTGGATGTCGTGGCCCTTGGCGATCATCTGGGTGCCGACGAGGAGGTTGATCTCGCCGGAATGGAGGCGGGCGAGAAGGCGCTCGAGGTCGTAGCGGCCGTGGACGGTGTCGCGATCCATGCGACCGATGCGCGCGGAGGGAAAGATTTCGTTGAGGCGTTCTTCGCCCTGCTGGGAGCCGGCGCCGAGGTAGTAGAGGTGTTCGCTGTCGCACTTGGGGCATCGGGCGGGTACGGTGCGCCGGTAGCCGCAGTAGTGGCACTCGAGGCGCTGGCCTTCTTTGGCTTCGGCGGCGTCTTCAGCGGGCGGCTTGTGGTGGGTGAGGGAGATGGCGCAGTTCTGGCACTCGAGCTTGTCTCCGCAGGCGCGGCAGATGACGGCGAATGAGTAGCCGCGGCGGTTGAGAAGGATGAGCGCCTGCTCGCCGCGGTCGAGGGCCTCGCGGGTTTGCTGGACGAGGGCGCGAGAGAAGAGCTGATCCTGAGAGGTCTCCTGGAACTCTTTGCGCATGTCGATTAGCTCGACCTCGGGGAGGGGGCGGCCCATAACGCGGTCGCGCATTTCGATGCGGGCGTACTTGGGGCGGGTTTCTTTGCCGTGGGCGTCCTTGCCTGGGACGGAGTTTTGCCAGGTTTCGAGGGAGGGCGTGGCGGAACCGAGGACGACGACAGCTTCGGCCAACTTGGCGCGCATCACGGCGACGTCGCGGGCGTTGTAGCGGGGCGTTTCCTCCTGCTTGTAGCTCTGGTCGTGCTCTTCGTCTACGAGAATGAGGCCGAGATTGGGGGCGGGGGCGAAGATTGCGCTTCGAGTCCCGACTACTATCGGGGCTTCGCCGCGTTTGATGCGCCGCCATTGCTCGCTGCGTTCTTCCGGCGTGAGCGCGGAGTGAAGCAGGGCTACGCGCTGGCCAAAGGCCTGGTCGAGCAGGCCGGCGGTCTGCGGCGTAAGGCCGATCTCGGGAACGAGAAGAATGGAGGACATGCCGCGGTCAAGGGCACGCTGCATGGCGGCGAGGTAGACGGCGGTTTTGCCCGAACCCGTCACTCCATGAAGCAGGAAGGGTTGGAATCCCCCAAGTGCTGCGGCGACCGAGGCAAGGGCTTCCATTTGAGGCTCGTTCAGCTGGACAGGGGCGGCGGGTTGAATGCCGCCGAGGCGGAATGCGGCGGGGCGCTCGTCGATGCGTACGAGGCCGCGGCGGACGAGGGTTTGGAGCGTAGATGAGGTCAGGTCGCGCGCGCGCAGCTCGGCCAGCGGGAGCACTCCACCGCAGGCAGCGAGTTCGGCAAGGATGGCTTGCTGCTTGACGGTGAGCGAGGGCAGGCGGGTTTCCGGGATGAGGACGGCGAAGCGCTCGGTGCGGCGGGCGTCGCGCTCCACGGCGCTGGTTTCGCGGGCGATCCATTTCTTGCGCAGAAGGGCGGCAAGGATGGGAAGGGTGGCAGCGGTTGCGGTGCGGAGGGTTGAGACTTTCACCGGCTCGCCGGAGGCCAGGCGGGCGAGGACGCGGTGCTCCATGTCCTGCTCGTCGGGGGAGAGCTTGCCGCGACGCTTGGCGGGCTTTGAGCTGGGTCCCGGCGTGTCCGCTTCTAAAGCACCGGCCAGCATGTCGCGGCCGAGGTCGGTGATGCGGTAGTAGACGGTGCGGCGGACTTCGGCCATGAGGGGCAACATGCCGCGGAGGACTTCGCCGAGCGGGGCGAGGTAGTACTGAGCCATCCACTCGGCCAGCTTGAGCAGCTGGTCGCTGAGCAGGGGCTCATCGTCGAGAACGGTTTCAAGGGTGCGGACTTCAAATTCGGTGGGTTTGGGGACGTTGATGGCGGTGACTACGCCGATGAGCTTCTCATTGTTGAAGGGGACGACGACGCGTGCGCCGCGTTGGGGATGCTGGTCGGGGCCGACGGCATAGGTGAATACGCGGTCAAGGGGGACGGGCAGCGCGACTTCGCAGCAAAGGGGCATGGCGGGCTTGCTTCAGTTTAGGGGATGGGGGTGGGGAACTTGGGAGAGGTGGAAAGTTGGCGGGGTAGTTGCATGAATGCTTTTAGCTCATTTGACTCTTTCAAGCGCCCCGACGGGGCTGACGTACCAATCCGGGCGCATTTCCCAGCGCTGAACAGTCTGTTACGAAACGGCCAGACAGAACAGTTTTTCGGGGAATTAGAGTAGCAGGGGCTGAAGCCCAACACTGATTTGCTTGGCTTTCTTGGCCCGGCTGAAGCCGTGCCCTTATTACAAAGCCCCGGGATCATGGAGTTTCGTAACAGCCTGTGAGGCGCTGGGCTAACAAACGCTGCGCCTGCGGCGCGCTAAGAAGCCGATCTTGCCTGGTCCACAAAGAATGCACTCATGTAGTTGCGTGGGAAGGTTGTTGTCAACGTATTTGCGATTGGTATCCAAATGGCATTTTTTAGAAGCAACCGCAGATCCCTCCGCTCCGCTGCGCTGCGGTCGGGATGACAGTGCTTATTCAAGGAGATGGCCTGTGAATGGGGGCGGCTTGTGGATAATCGATTTTGCATGGGATTCGCAAACCCAGCCGCACGCATTACAATTCATTGCTGATGACACCCAAAGCCGTTTCCAAGCCCGCTATCAAGTCAACCACCGAGCCCGACGCTCCTGTCGTCTACCCCTCCCACCCCGAAGCCCCGGTCACCATGACCATCGATATTGGCGGATCGGGCCTGAAAGCCATGCTGCTGGACGCCAAAGGCAGGCCGGTAAGCGATCGCCAACGGGTGGTGACGCCCGAAATCCCCACTCCCGAAGCGGTGCTGGGCGGCCTGGACGAGCTGCGCAAGCTGATGGGCAAGTTCGACAGGGTTTCGGTTGGATTTCCCGGCGTGGTGAAGCACGGCTGCACATTTGGCGCGTTCAACCTGCATCCGCTGTGGGCGGGCGGGTTTCCGCTCCAGGCTGAGCTGGAGAAGCGCTGGAAGAAGCCTGTCCGCGTGGGCAACGACGCCGATGTGGCCGGGTATGGCGCCATCAAGGGCCATGGCGTGGAACTGGTGCTGACGCTGGGCACGGGCCTGGGCGCGGCACTGTTTACCAACGGGCACCTCTGCCCAGGACTGGAGCTTGGGCACCACATCTGGAAAAAGCGGGGCATGACTTACGAGGACTACCTGGGCCGTCGTGGCTTGGACAAGTTTGGCAAGAAAGAGTGGAACAAACTGATTCTGGCGGCCATCAAGAACACCGAGGCGCTGTTCAACTGGGACAAGCTCTACATTGGCGGGGGGAATACCAAGAAGATTGATTTTGTGCCGCCGAAGGATGTGGAGATCGTGTCCAATGAGAGCGGGTTGCTGGGCGGGGTTTATCTTTGGAAGGACCAGGGGTGAAGAACAGGGGTTAGGGATCAGGGGTTAGGGGTTAGGGCCGTTCGGCTTGGGTTCCCCGCTCAGATTGTGTAGTATGGTGCGGAATTCCAACGGACTATAAACCATGCGCTCTATTTGCTCACCTAAGTTGCCATGCCTGCTTGCCCTCGTTCTTCTTTTCGCTTCCATAAGCCAAACCCCAGCGATAAATTCCCAGGCCCCGACGTCCGCAACGGCAGCTCCGGCCGACGCCTCCGAATCGCATACGCCGCCGGTGACCGCCAAGATCAACGCGCTGGCGCACAAGGTGCTTGGCCTGGGGCTCAAATACAACTCGCTGGACGCCGAGGGGATGCGGCCATGGCACCTGAAGGTGGACTTCCAGATGGTGGTGCAGGGCAAGCCAAAGCCTGTGGGCGGCACGATGGAAGAGTGGTGGCTGGGGCGTTACCGGTGGAAGAGAGTGTACTCAAGCGAGGGGCCGGGCTGGTCGGGGAGCGAGTGGAGTGTGTCGCGCTTCGATCGTTTTCGCAAGAAACCCGGCGACGGCCCATTCGATAATGCCCTGCTCAACACCCGCGTGACCCGGCCGGTGATTGATGCTCTTTTCCAGGCGCCCAACATCAAGCCCGAGTACGAAATGACCGTCAAGCGGGTGACCACCGCGGGCGTGGTTTTGAACTGCATTTCGATGGTGAATGCCGCGCAGTATGCGGACGATACCAACCCGGACTGGCTGTTCCCGACGATGTGCTTCGACAACGACATGCACCTGAGGCTGACGTCGTCGTCCGACACGGCGGTGCAATTTGACGATGTGCAGATGTTTCAGGGGCGCGCCGTTCCCCGGGACGTTAAGGTTATTTTCAAGGGGCAGTTGCTGGCCGAGATGAAGGTGTCGGTGCTGGAGCCCATCGCGGCGGACGAAGCGCTGATCAAGCCGCCGGACAAGGCAACTCCTGAGGCGTTCACACTTGAGCCAGGGATGCCGAAACCGGAATCGGCGTACGAGGTTGGGGCAGCAATCACAATGGCCCCGGATGGCTTTCCCTATCGGGGAACATTCCCGATGCCGATTCTGATTCGCAAGGACGGCAGCGTGAAGCCGAACCCGGAAGGGCTGACCTTCTGGCCGCAGTATGTTGCCGATTCCCTTGAAGTGACGCTCGCCAAATGGAAATATAAGCCCTACCTGGTGGATGGGCAGCCGGTTGAGGTGCAGATTACAGTGCCTTATGTGGTGGACGGCAAGCCGTTTGTGGCGTCATACGACAAGCCGAAACCGAAGAAGGTTGTGACCGCGGCTGACGACTTTACCAGCTCCTACGATCCGAAACGAGACCCGGCGAAGGATCTGGAGCTGGCCAAGGCGGCAGCGAAGCAGGGCAACAAGCGCATTCTGCTGGATGTGGGCGGGGACTGGTGCTACTGGTGCAGGGTTCTGGACAAGTTTTTTGACGATCACCAGGATCTGAAGGTGATGCGGGACCAGAATTTTGTGCTGATGAAGGTGAACATGAGCTCGCTGAACGAGAATTACTCGTTCCTGAGCCAGTATCCGGCGATTCCGGGGTATCCTTGGATCTTTGTGCTGGATGCGGATGGGAAGCTGGTGAAGTCAGAGAACACGGACCCGCTGGAGGATGGCGCCAAGGGCTACAGCGCCAAGGCGATCAAGGAGTTTCTGGTGGCGTTCAAGGCGCCCTAGAAGGAACGCACGAATGAGATCCCGGCACGTGCTCCGCGCGGGGCCGTGCGAGTAAACTTCAAGACATGAATTGTGCCAATGGTGGCGGGAATGGGTGCTAGGCCTCGCGCTTCAAGAGGCCGGGACATCTGAGGCGCTTTGCATACGCGGCGGTTTTGCTCGCCTTTTGCGGGTTCCGACTGGGTTCTGCCGCTCAGGAGCCGCCGGCGGCGGTCACACTTTCTCCCACCGAAGCGCTGCGGGCCGCCATGGACCCGTTTAACCAGGCGCGCGCGCAGAATAACGATCTAACGGATGCGGACAGGCTGGCGCTGAGCATGGGGATGGCGAGGGCGGCACGGGATTGTGCTGCACTTTCGGCGGATTCGCAACATCTGGTGGATCAGGCGGAACAGCGGCTGGCATTGGGCAGGCTGTGTTTGTTTGGACAGCAGTTTGAGCCGGCGCGGGCGGCGCTGGTGGGGTATCTTGCGTCTCCCGCGCCGCCGGAACGCGAGACGGCGCTGATCCTGCTGGAGCGGGCCTTCCTGGGATTGGATGAGGTGGGGTCGGCCTATGCGCAGGTGCTTTCGCTGGTGCAGGATTACCCTTACGATGGGCAGATTCACCAGGCGGCCGATTTAACGATCAGCGCCAATGAAGGCGGGGCTCCGGACCCGGGCAACGAAATGAACAAGGAAGCAATGGATCTGTGCGAGACGCAGCGGAATGCGACGTTGCCGTTGCTGATGCAGGGGAAAGGGCTGGGGGATGTTCCGGCGAGCGCACTGTATGCGGATGCGCTGCGATGCGTGGCGGTGGCAAGGAGTGTTGGGGATCACGGCGCGGACGAGACTTTGAGCAAGCTGGCGACGATTGCGGAAGAGCCGGTGTGGGAGCACACGGCGGAGCTGGCGCTGATGCAACAGGCGCTGGGCCGGGCGCAGATGCTGGGGAAACCGACGCCGGTGGCTGCTCTGCATGGGCACCAGGTGAATGGGGTTGGCGGGGTGACGGCGCGGGTGCTGCCGCTTGGGAATGGGACGGTGATTCTGGCGGCGTTTACGCTGTGGTCGCCCAGTGCGGCGGAGCGGATTCGGGCGCTTGTGGCATTGGCTCCGGCGCGGAGCGTTTATGCGGTGACGAGTTGGGCGGCGAATACTGGAGGACAGGATGCTTCTTCGCCGAGCGTGGCTGCGGCGCTGGTGGCGTGGAAGAAGACTCTGCCGGCGCAGGTTCCGGTGCTGATTGTGCCGAATGCGGAGTTACAGGCGTTTCATGTGGATCAGTTCCCTGCCGGGGTTGCGGTTCGGGAGGGGCGCGTGGATTCGAACTCGGTGCTGGGGGATGGGGGCGCGGTGCGGATGATGGTGGTGGGGATGTGGGGGCGATAGGGAAAGCAATCAATGGGGAAGTTCAGAGTTGACTGCCGGGCGGAGTGGTTAGTGGCTAGTGGCTAGTGGTTAGTGGTTTTGGGGTTCATTGCTTTTATATTTGACAGTTTTTCGTTTATAAACGATGATTTATCTGTGTTCGAGATTCGCCATTACCTCACACGGAGCGGGAAGGACCTCTACGCGGAATGGCGTCGGCGGATTCGAGACACAACGGCGCGGATCGCGATTGATCGTAGAATCAACCGCATTGAACTGGGCAATTTTGGGGATCATAAGTTCTGCGGCGATGGCGTTTGGGAGCTACGCATCGACGTAGGCCCGGGCTATCGTGTCTATTACGCCATTGCTGGGGATCAAGTGGTGTTGCTGCTTTGCGGTGGCGACAAGCGTGCCCAGGACGCAGACATCGAACGTGCCTCCGGACTATGGCTGGACTGGCAGAGAAGGAGCGAGCAATGAGAGACAGAGCGCATGACGCAGCGATGGAAGAGCTGTTCAAGCAAGACCCGGTTTACGCGGTCGAGATGCTGAACGCCATTCTCGAGGACGGAGAACAGGGTGAACTTCTGATTGCGCTGCGCCAGATGACCAAGGCTTTTGGCGGTGTGCAGGACGTGGCGGAGAAGGCAAACTTGAACCCTACGCAGCTTTACCGTACGCTGTCGGCGGAAGGAAACCCGGAACTTC
>Ga0302319_10005520_pt1 | contig 25416 bp, 25 predicted proteins | sample Bog_T0_2_FD_203319 | JGI IMG/M metagenome (GOLD analysis project Ga0302319, IMG submission 203319) | Peat permafrost microbial communities from Stordalen Mire near Abisko, Sweden - Bog_T0_2 | ecosystem: Environmental > Terrestrial > Soil > Wetlands > Peat | place: Sweden: Abisko, Stordalen Mire...
GCCATGGTGAAGCCCTCCGGCGCCTTGTGCAGCAGAATCGCCAAGAAGATCAGCCAGCCCAGCGCGCCTGAAACCAGAAAGCCGGAGCCGATGGCCACGCCGTCAAAGAGCGCATGCAGGCTCAAACCGGCGAGCACCGAGTTGCCCGTGTGGCGCGAGATGAACTCGCCCTCGTGCGTCTCCTCGCCAAAGTGGAAGTGGGCGTTGATGGTGTGCTCCAGCAGATGCACGACGCAGTAGCCCACCATGATGAGGACCGGCCCCAGCGAGGGGCTGAGCCGCAGACTCTCCGGCGTCATTTCCAGCAGCGCCGTGGCCATCAAAAAGCCCGCGCCCAGCGCGACAAAGTAGCGCAGATAGCGCTCCACGCCCCGCGCCCGCACCAGCACAAATCCGCCCGCCACATCGGCCAGCGCGGCAATCGTTCCGAGAATCAGCGAGAGCTTCAGCAATGGGTTTCCTGACTCATTTGACTCACTTGCAACAAGCCAATGTTTTGAAAGGGCACGACTTTAGTCGTGCCGGAAATGTCTCACAAAAACGACTGGGGCTTTAGCCCCTGTGGGATGCAATTTGAAAAACTCTTTCAAAAAACTTCATTCCTGTTGCTGATTCGCTGCCCGTTGAGATTTGGAAAGTGATTTGAGTTTTGCTTTATCTTCTCTAAACCGAGATATTCCCAACCAAAACCAAAATAAGCAGAAAACAACACCAAATATCTGTTTTTCTTTAATATAATGAATTGCTCCAATTGGAGAATATACTACCAACAAGATACCTAAACTCAATCTGAAATACTTCCAACGAGGTCCGAACCAAAATATCAATCCAAGTAAAAAGAAAATATTAGTTAGAATGGAAATATGAAGCAATAAATTGGACGAATTATGTCTCAACCGGAGATCTCCATATAACATCGCCAATACGCATAGCACGTAAAAGCATCCAATAAAAATCATATGGGAATATTTCCACCAATTCTGCATAGCTGTTCCTCCTTTCTGTTCGAATATAGAACAACTTCCCTCAGGGGCTAAAGCCCATAACTTCATTTAACCATCCAGCTGCACGACTGAAGTCGTGCCCTTTCAAAGCAAACGCATCGCAATAGGCCTCCGTTGACGAATATTTGCAGCAACCCTACCCAGAATGCCGGATGTGCATCACGTCGCCATCCTGCACCACGTACTCCTTGCCTTCCAGGCGCAGCGTGCCTTTGGCCCGCGCGGCGGCTTCGGAGCCGGCGGCCAGCAGCGTATCCCAGCGAATCGTCTCGGCGCGAATGAAGTGGTGTTCCAGATCGGAGTGAATCGCCCCGGCCCCCTGCGGCGCCTTCGAGCCCACCGGAATCGTCCAGGCGCGGCACTCGTCCTCGCCCGCGGTGAAGAAGCTGATGAGCCCCTGCAACTCGTAGCTCTTGCGAATCAGCCGCACCAGGCCGCTCTCGCGCAGCCCGTAGCTGCCGAGGAACTCCGCTGCCTCCTCGTCGTCCATCTCGGCCAGCTCGGCCTCCACCTTGCCGCAGATCGCCGTCGCTCCGGCGTTGGGCCGGTGCGCCACTTCGTCCAGCTTGAAGCGGCTCACCGCAGCCTCAAGATCGTCGCCCAGCGAACTGCTCTCGCCAATATTCAGCGCGTAGAGAATCGGCTTCTGCGACAAGAACATGAAGCCGCGGATGAGTTTCTTCTCCTCCGGCGTCATCTCCAGCTCGCGCAGCGGAATCTCTTTTTCCAGCGCCTCTTTGGAACGCAGCAGCAGCGCCTGTTCGTGCTCCAGCTCCGTGGTGCGGCCCTTCTTGAGGTCTTTTTCCAGCCGCTCCAGGCGCTTTTCCACCTGCGTCAGGTCGCTGATCATCAGGTCAAACTCGACGCTCTTGATGTCGCGCAACGGATCGATTGGGCAGACGTGCGGAATCGACTCTTCCTCAAAGGCGCGCAGCACGTGAATCAGCGCGTCCACATTGCGCAGGCTGGTCAGGAAGGCCGTCTCCTTGAGCGCCTCTTGGCCGATGGCCGCCACGTCCACAAATTCAACAGACGCGTAGGTCGTCTTCTTCGGAGAATACAGCTCCGACAGCTTGTCCAGCCGCTCGTCCGGCACTCTCGCCACGCCGATATGCTCTTGCCGCGAGTGGCCGCGCTCTTCCAGCTTGGCCCTGGTCAGAATCTTGAACAACGATGTTTTGCCCACCTGCGGCAGGCCGATGATGCCGGTCTTCATTCTTTGATGATACAGGGGACAGTGGACAGTGAACAGTGATCAGTGGAAAGGGGGCCGCGCCGGGAAAACCGCGAAACCTGCTAGAATTCACCCAAGTTTCGTCGCGAAGCGACTGATTCCTGTTCACTGTTCCCTGTCCGCTGGCAACTATGTCCCTGAGCTTTATCCAATCCGGCTCACTCTTTGGCGCGCGGCGCGGGCGCGGCTCGGGATTGCGTGTGCTGCTCTTTGCTTTGGAGTGCGCGCTGGGAATGGTGGCCGTGGCTTTTGTGGGCGCGGTGGCGCACTGGTCGGCGTGGCTGATGCCGGTGGTGGCGCTGCTCTATCTGCTGATTGTGGTGCCCATCGCGCTGCTGTGCGGATTCTGGCAGGCGGTGGTGGTCTCGCTCACGGCGGTCTTTTTGCAAAGCTACTACACCGCGCGCCCGGCGCAAATGCATCCTGAGTTGAATCAGGCCGCTGATCCAACGAGTTGGGCGACGCTGGTGGCCTTTGTGCTGGTGGCGCTCATCGTCAGCCGCCTCTCGTCGCGCGTTGCCGATCACGCGCGCGAGGCCGAATCGTGGGGCGGGCAGGTGAATGATCTCTACGAGTTCACGCGGCGCACGCTGGAGATGAATCTGCATCTGGAGCCGGGGCCGCAGATGGCCGAGCTGGTGCACGAAATCTTCGCGCTGGAGGCGGTTGCGGTCTTCGACGCCGAGTTGCACCAGGTCTACTCGGCGGGCGTATGGAGCGCCGACCCGCGCGAGCTGGCGCAGAATGTCTACTACTTTGGAACCTCGGATGACGATGAGGCGACAGGGCTGGGCCGTCGCGTGGTGCGGCTGGGCGCGGCGCCCATCGGCAGCCTGGTGGTGCGCGGCGATACCAGCCCGCCGACCAACAACGCCATCGCCTCGCTGATCGCCATCACCTTTGACCGCTACCGCGCCTTCGCCAACGAAAGCCGCATTGAGAGCGAGCGGCGCACCGAGCAGTTGCGCTCCACTGTGCTGGATTCGCTCGCCCACGCTTACAAGACGCCGCTGACGGCGATTCGCGCGGCCTCTACCGGCCTGGGCGAGATGGGCCACCTGTCGTCGGCGCAGGCCGAGCTGGTTGCCCTCATCGACGAGCAGGCCGGTCTGCTGGGAACTTTGACCACGCGCCTGCTGACCACCGCGCGCCTCGATGCCGGCGAGGTCAAGATTCACTCGACGGCGGTGGGCGTGGCCACGCTGCTTGAAGAGGTCATCGCCAGCCTGAGCGACCGGATGGCCAGCATGAAGGTCGTCGTCGATCTGCCCGACGATAATCTCGTGCTCCACTGCGACCGACAGTTGATGGTGATGCTGCTGACGCAATATATTGACAACGCCTGCAAATACTCGATTCTGGGCACTACGATCACCATTCGCGCCGCGCAATCGCAGGCGGAGATCCTGTTTTCCGTGCATAGCCACGGGCCGGTGATTCCCCTGCGCGACCGCGAGCGCATCTTCGACCGTTATTATCGTTCCAGCAGCCACTCCAGCCGCGCCGCAGGCACCGGAATCGGCCTTTCGGTGGCCAAGCGCGTCGCACTCAGCCATGGCGGCTCCGTCTGGGTCGCCAGCGATGAGATGGAAGGCACCACATTTTTTGCGGCCATTCCGGCCACAATCCGAAAGAGGGTTTCCTGATGAAGCAAGCAATTCGCATTCTTCTTGTTGACGATGAATCGGCCATCCGCAGGGCCTTGCGCCCGCCGCTCGTCGAACTCGGCTTCCAGGTGGTGGAGGCCTCGCGCGGCGAAGATGCCTTGCAGATGCTGCGCGGCGGCGCCTTCGACGTGGTTCTGCTCGACGTGAATATGCCCGGCATCGGCGGCATCGAGACGCTGCGCCGCATCCGCGCCATTCAGCCGCGCCTGCCAGTACTCATCCTCACTGTGCGCGACGCCGAGGAGGAGAAGGTGGAGGCGCTGGAGCTGGGCGCCGACGACTACGTCACCAAGCCCTTCAGCACACGCGAGCTGATTGCGCGCATCCGCACCGCGGTGCGCCGCGTGCAGGCTCCGGCCCGCGCCGAAGACGCGCCCATCGAGATCGGCGAGCTGCATCTCGATCCGGTCAAGCGCACCGTCACCAAGCGCAAGCAGCCGGTGCACTTGACGCGCAAGGAGTTCGACATTCTCCACTGCCTGATGAGCCGCGCCGGCCGCGTCATCACCTATGCGCGGCTGCTCACCGCCGTCTGGGGCGCCGACTGCCGCGAAGAGGTCGAGTACCTGCGCACCTTCGTCCGCCAGTTGCGCAAAAAGATCGAGGACGACCCCGCCAATCCCGTCTATCTGCTCACCGATGTCTATGTGGGCTACCGCTTCGCCGACGCGCAAACCTTCCTGGGCGAAGAGGCCGAGGAAGGCCTCAGCGATGCGGATGAGACCGAAGAGGCGCCGCGAGAAGCGTCGTAGGGAACCCTTGAAATGACGAAGGAACTCCCAGGCTCTTCCGGAGGGTTCTTGCTCCCTGCGATCTTCGTCGATCTGGCCAATTGAACCCCGCCGCAGATTATCGTAGGCTCTTGAAACCCGTAAGATATCTTCGTAACCTTAAGTAATACAAAATGGAATACAAATAACATTACTAAATAGTTGCCCACGTCTTCCCAGTGTTGTGCAATAATGACCAGTTGTGCGCTTGAGGCGTGTTCGCTCCAAGGCATCCGCGTCGATTCGATATACAGCAGCAGCCACGCTTGCCAAATGGCTGCACCGCAAGGAATCGAGTTGGCGAGATGTTTGAGAGCAACCAGAACTCACCTGGCAAACTGGGCGATGGTCCAATATACCAATGCAACTTGTCAGAAATGCAAGCTGCATGAAAGGGGGAAGCTGTGAAGAAGTTCGGTTTATGCCCACTTTTGGGCCTCTTTGCGTTCTTCTTGCTGACGACAGCCAGCCCACTCAAGTCTTGCGCGGATACCATCGTCACGATAAAACTGACGAGCGTCGGTTCGAATGAGGCCGGGGGGTTTGACGCATATCCCTACTACTTCAGTGTCAACGGGGGCCCCGGCGCCACCGCGCTGATGTGTCTCGGTTACTACAACGGCATCGATTTTAATGAGAGTTGGTCGGCAACCCTTGAGCCAATCTCCGCGATGTCGACAATCGAAACGACCACCGGGTCGCCAGCGACCGCGCAACTCTTCCCTGAGAGCGTTTGGGAAGAAGCGGCGTGGCTTTACAACGACGCCAATGTCCATCCATCCAACAATGATAATGACCAGTTGGCGGCCTGGGGACTTTTTTCCAGTGGCGTCTCCGGCGGCAATAACGCGCAACTGACGGCCGCGGTGAACTTTGTTGACGCTAACCCAAATTCCAGCTTGTACTCCGAATTTGAAATTTATGTTCCGACAAGTGGCTGGCCGTCGGGGGACGATGTTCCTCAGGTTTTCATTGGGTACGGGTCTGGGCCCGAGCCTGGCAGCTTCATCCTGCTCTTCACCGGCCTGCTGGCCTTCGCCGGCGTCCTTTACCGCAGAAAGCGCGCCGCTTAACAAACTTCCACTAAGGCTTCCCCGCCCCGCGGCGGCGGATCTCCCATTCTTCGCTTTTTTAGCGAAATGTGGAAGTCCACGAACCCCATGCGAGCGAATCGCGAGCGGCTGCTGCACGCAATGCCCCCACCGCAGGTGGCTATTCGTCGTAATGCAGCAGGCTGAAGACGTCGTACTCGGTGAAGCGCTCGCGGCCCTTGAGGAAGTCAAGCTCCACGGCAAAGGCCAGCCCGGCAATCTCGCCGCCCAACTGCTTGACCAGCTTGATGGTGGCCTCCATGGTGCCTCCGGTGGCCAGCAAGTCATCCACCAGCACCACGCGCTGGCCGGGAGCAATCGCGTCCAGGTGGATCTCCAGCGTGTCGGAGCCGTACTCCAGTTCGTAGGTGACGCGCGCCACCGGAGCCGGCAATTTGCGCGGCTTGCGCACCGGAACAAAACCCGCGTTGAGCCGGTAAGCCAGCGCCGGCCCGAAGATGAAGCCCCGCGCCTCGATGCCCAGCACCAAATCGATCTTCTGCTCCAGGTAGTGCGCCGCCAGCGCGTCAATCAGCCGCGCAAAGCCGGTCTTGTCCTTGAGCAGCGTGGTGATGTCGTAAAAGAGAATCCCCGGCTTGGGAAAATCGGGCACCGTGCGCACCAGCGCCTTCAGGGCTTCCACATCGATCGGCTTGATTGCTTCGGGCATAAGAAGGTTCCTTCCTGAATGAGGCTTGAATGAATTTTGCTGCATGAAAACGGGCGAAAGCGGTTCGGCTTCCGTATCGATTATATAGGCTTGCGGAAGGCGATACGGTTTGCTGGCATGGGCGGACGCTGCGACTGAAATGCAGATTAGGCGAGGGGACATTCTTCGTGCCGCCGGCCGTCATTTCTTTTCAGTTCATCGATAGAGTAAACTGGCTTCGTACGGCTCGGAACCCATTCTGGAGGTTGCAAAATGAACGTTCCGTCGATGAAGCTGCCGAGCGCATTCCTTCCCCTGGCAATGTCGCTCATCGCCCTTGGAGTTGTGCTTGGTCACGTTGCAGTTTACGGCCTTGTCCATGAGGCCGATGAGGGAGCCGCTGCCCATATCTGGCAGTTGCTCATGGCCGGACAAATACCGATCGTGGCGTTCTTTGCGATCAAATGGCTTCCGCGCGCTCCCATGCCGTCGCTGCGTGTGCTTGCACTGCAGGCCGGAGGAGTGCTGGCGTCCTGCGCCGCCGTCTTCTTTCTAACGTAGCGGCGAGCGGCCAGAAGCTGCCTCTACCACGCGCCATCGATTCTGAACGAATTCAGTTCGTCGGCCTCGGAGTCGGCCAGTTGATGCTCCACCAGGCGATCTACGCGGGCGCCGCGCGGCCCCTGGCGCAGTTTGGCGCGCAGCTCGGCCAGCAATTCAGCCGCGCCCGCGGCCACTACCTCGACCTCGCCCTCTTCGGTGTTGCTTACCCAGCCGCGCAGATCACGCAATCCGGCCTCGCGCTGCACATACCAGCGGAAGCCCACGCCCTGCACCCGGCCCTGAATCAGAAAATGAAGAACCATCGTTAGTGTCATCTTAAGCGATTTGTGGGTGGATTTGCGTGGCGTCCCTCCCTAGCAGCCTGTGGTAAAACTCCAGTTTTGAAAGGGCACGACTTTAGTCGTGCCGTAAATGCAACAAAATAAACGTGGCTTTAGCCCCTGAGGGATGCTTTTCGGCGCATTGGACATTTACCACAGGCTGCTAGCCGCAAAAACTACGAGATGCAGCTCTTTCGACTCCCCACCCCAGCGACGAAGACCTGTCGCTGGGGACCCCGGTTCCGCTACGCTCGCTCACGATGACAGTTGCCAGAGTAGTGTACACGCCAAAAATCCATGCGAGCGAGCAGCGAGCGGTTGGCCCACCGCAGGTGGCGCGCTACACTAAAACCACATGGTCTTCGTTCTCGACAACTACGATTCGTTTACCTACAACCTTGTGCAGTACCTGGGTGAACTGGGCGCGGAGGTCGAAGTTCGCCGCAACGACGAGCTGAGTGTCGCCGAGGTTGAGGCGCTGCGGCCCGACCGCATTCTGCTCTCGCCGGGGCCATGCACGCCGAGCGAGGCCGGCATCCTGGTTCCGCTGATTCGCCACATGGCGGGCAAAGCGCCGATTCTGGGCGTTTGCCTGGGTCATCAGGCCATCGGCGAGGCCTTTGGCGGCCAGGTTGTCCGCGCCAGCCACCTGATGCACGGCAAGACCAGCCCCATTACGCACGACGGCAAGGGCGTCTTCGCGGGACTCGACAGCCCGCTCACCTGCACCCGCTACCACTCGCTGATTGTGGCCGAGGAGTCGCTGCCCGCCGAGCTGATCGTCTCCGCGCGCACCGCAAGCGCCGATGGCAAGTCGTCGATCATCATGGGTTTGCGCCACCGGACGCTGCCCATCGAGGGCGTGCAGTTCCACCCGGAAAGCGTGCTGACCGAGGGCGGCCACCAGATGATCCGCAACTTTCTGGGGATGTAGACGTTTTGAGTCGGACGGATTCGGGATCAACCCAACCGCGGGTGTTGCTTCTGCGCTTCGACATAGGCGCGGAGTACGGCATTCATGCGCGTCAGGTGCCCTTTGCCGCGCGCCCGGAACCACTCGGCCACATCGCTGTCAAGGCGCAGATGAATGGAGGTCTTTCCGGCGGGCATCGCCACCCGCGCGGAGCGCCAGAACTCGGCGCCCAGCGACTCGGCCTCCGGTGCGTCCGCTCTGCTCTGGTCCTCACCTTGCTCACGCAGGGCGCTAATCTCGCTCAGAGAATGTCTCACGATAGTAGATTTCCCGCTCATCTTTACTCGCTTTCTGGGCGCTGATCAGTCGAACCAGATTCTCGCCGCGCCAGGTATAAACGACGCCATAGACCTGGTCATCAACGCATCCCAGGGCGATCCAGCGCAACTCGCCATACTCCTCGCGATCGTCGATGCGCTCCAATCGCTCGTTCAAAAAGATCGCCGCGGCGGTCAGAAACGAAACCCTGTGCTTCTCCTGATTGATTCTGGCCTTGGCTACGTCCCACTCGAAATCGAGTTCCCTGCCCACCGTTGACCATCCTTATTATGTACACAAATAGGTACACAAATCAAGTCAATAGACCCTGAGCATATAGGAGCCGAAATAGGCCGCCGCGCTCCAGCTTATTGGCCGACATTCTGGACGCAGTTGGTGCCGCCTGCCGGGTCCTGCTTGATGGTGCCAAATTCGTCGCTGCAGAAGCCGCGGTTGCCGGTCTTGCCCACGGTTTCAGGAACCGCCGTGATCTGGTAGCCGGTGATGCGGTCGGTGCCGTTCAGATTCACCTTGGTGCAGTTGCTGATGGAGAAGATGTAGCCGGATTTGACTCCGGAGGAGAGATCGCTCTGCAGCAACTGCGACGAAGTGGCGCTGGGCGCGCCGGATTTGGGATCGCCGCCCAGGGCGGTGAGCGAGCAGGCGAAGCCGTTCACCGGATAGGTGGTGGAGTATTGCAATTGCGCCAGCTGGATGGCGCGGAGCGACTGCTGCGCCGACAACTCGTTGGCCTGGCTCGTCAGTCTGCCCATGGTGGGAATGGCGATGAGCATGAGAATGGCGATGATCGCCATGACGATCAGCAACTCCATCAGGGTGAAGCCGTTGGGCTGCATGGGGCGGCGGGCGGAACGCGTACGGCGGTTCGATTCAAAGCGATTCATGGGCTTTAGTTCCTCAACAAGCGCGCGGGATTCTCAAAACCATCCGAGAGAATCCTACAACGTATGGACGCGAAAGGGAAATCGGGCGCTCAAAAAGCAGGGAATAGGGAAGAGGGAACAGGGATCAGAAAAAAACCGGCGGCTGTTCCCTAATCCCTATTCCCTGTTCCCTGCTCTCACATCGTTCGCACATAGTTTTTTCCCGGCAGGCAGCGCACCCGCCCGGTAATCTCCAGCTCGAAGAGCGCCATGAAGACCTCCGAAGAGGTCAGTTGCGTCTCCAGCACTTCGAGAATCTCGTCGATCTGCAGGCTCGTGTCCTGGTGCAGCACCTCAAGCACCAGCGCCTCTTCAGGGCGCAAAACCTGCTCAGGCAGCAGCGACGACGTGGTGGCGGATTTGGCTTCCGGCGGCGCTTCAGCCTCCAGCTCCAGCCGCACCTGCGAGGGCAGATCCTCCCACACGTCCTCCCAAGTGGCCACCAGCTTGGCGCCTTGTTTGATGAGCGTGTTGGGCGTCCATGAGCCTTTGTTGGTGACGTTGCCGGGAACGGCGTAGAGGTCGCGATTCTGGTCGGCGGCGCAGCGGGCGGTTACGCGCGTGCCGGAGTTCTCCGCCGCCTCCACCACCAGCACGGCGACGCTGAGGCCGCTCAGGATGCGGTTGCGGCGGGGAAAGTTCTGCGGCGCGGGAAACGTGCCCATCGGCAGTTCGCTCACAATCGCTCCGCCAGTGGCCAAAATATCTTCGGCGAGCTTCTTGTTCTCCTTGGGATAGACCACGTCAATGCCCGTGCCCCAGACGGCCAAAGTGGGCATGCGCGCGGCCAGTGCGCCTTTGTGGGCGCAGGAGTCGATGCCCCGCGCCATGCCGCTGATGATGAGCAGACGCCGGACGGCCAGGTCGCGCGCCAACAACTCCGCCATGCCCGACCCATAGGGCGACGGGTGGCGCGTGCCCACAATCGCAATCCCCGGTCGGCTCAGCAAACTGGCCGCGCCGCGCACCCACAGCACCGGCGGCGGATCGTAGATCTCCTTGAGCCGCTCGGGATACTCCGGGCAACTATACGTCACCAGTGTCGCGCCCTGCGCCGCCACGCGCGCCCACTCCTCCTCCGCCATCTGCCGCGCCTTGCCGTCGAAGATGTACTGCGCCGCCTCGGCCGGAAACCTCAGCCCTTCGAGCGCGGTGAGCGGCAGTGCAAAGATCTGGCTGGGCGCGTCGAGCTGTTTGACCGCGTCGAGAATGCGCTTGGGGCCGAGTCCGGGGGCCAGCACCAGCGCCAGCCACGCCAGCCGGTCTTCGTCCAGTTGAGCGCCGGAGGGCGGAAGCGCGATTTGGGGGATCGTCGTCATGGGAGGGTCACTGTCCGAGAATTGTACAGGTTAGTTTCTTCACAGGATAGCGAAACCCGCGATTTATGACAATTAAGCCCATCACACTTACCTACATTGGAAGAAGTCAAGCCGAGAATTTCGGCGTCGGGGGTATAATCCTGATACGTAGTGTGCCGATGAGGATATTGACGGCGTCGGGTCGCGAAGGGAGAATCTTGTGTCTCCAGAAAATCTGATTCGCCTCGAAGTTTTGCGATCTGCCCCACTGAACAAGTGGATTGCGCTCTCTGAGGATGAGTCCAATATTGTTGCTGTTGGTGATACCTACAGCGAGGTTTCGGAGCGCAGCGACCTTGCCGGGGTTTCCGATCCATTGATTTTGAAGACTCCGGCCGTGTGGGCGCCGTTATCGGTGTAAACAAGCCGTGAAAATACCCTACAGCGTCTTTCCCGACGGGTTCGGCTCTTCGGTGAACGAGTCGGTTCTTCCTCAGGAATCCACCGCCCCGGAGAAGTACTCTAAGAGAGCGTGAACTCCGCCCCACCATCCCGCCTGCGCATCGCCGCCATCGGCTTTCTCAACCCCGCGCCGCTGATGTGGGACTTCGAGCATCCGCCCCGCATGGAAGAACTTGCCCGCCGCTATCAAATTGACCGCATGACGCCCTCGGAGTGCGCCGGCCGGCTGGCAACGGGTGCGGCCGACGTCGGCCTCATCCCCATCGCCGCGCTGGCTACTACCCCAGGCCTACGTATTCTTCCAGGCTGTACCATCGCCTCCAAGGGCCGGGTGCGCTCGCTGCTGCTGGTGCGCCGCGCGGCCCAGCCGCTGGCCAAGCTGCGCTCGGTGGCTGCCGATTCGGCCAGCCGCACCACGCTGGCCCACGCCCGCATTCTCTTTCGCCACTGGGGCAATCCTGACGTGCCTTTTTTGCCCGCGACCGCCGACCTGGACGCGATGCTGGAGCGGGCAGACGCCGCCATCCTTATCGGCGACCCCGCGCTGCTGGCCCTGGAGGAGCGCGCCAATCGCTTTGAGCGCTCCGGCGTTGAGCTGGTCTACCACGATCTGGCCGCGGAGTGGCGCGCCCTCACTGGCCTGCCCTTCGTCTCCGCCGTCTGGGCGTCAGCCGCAATGAATCTGGGTGCCCCAGATCCGGGGTCCCCACGGACAGGTCTTCGTCCGTGGGGTGGAGATCCCTCGCATTTGGGGACCTGGGAATCCACCATCAATGACTTCATCCACTCCCGCGACCAGGGCCTCAAGAACATCGACGCGTTGGTCGCCGAGTGGTCCACGCGCATTCCCATCCCCGAAGCGACCATCCGCGCTTATCTGACCACCAACATTCACTACGTCTTGGACGAAGAGTGCATCGAAGGCATGAAGGCCTTCTTCCGCATGGCCGCCGAGTGTGGCGTTCTGCCGGAGTACTGCGTCTCCATTGGCGCACAGACCGGTTTGTCGTTAACGCAGTATAATTGCGCCAATGTGCAGAAGAGCTCCCGGAGTTAACGCTCGGCAGCGGACCAGGAACTCCAGAGCGCTTTCAGCAAAAGGAGTGGCAAAGAAATGAACGTCAGGAATTGTGTTGCGCTTGTGATTTCCAGTGGATTGACCTTGTTGATGGCTGCCTGCGGCGGCGGCGGAAGCTCGACTTCGACCCCGCCTCCACCCTCGACCTATGTGTTGACAGTGACTACTGTCAACCCTAACAGCGGCGTAGCCATCGCCGTCACTCCCGCCGACAATAACGGCGCCGGCAACGGAACAACCAGCTTCACGCGCACCTATAATTCCGGCTCGGCGGTCACGCTTACCGCCCCAGCCTCCGCCGGCGGCAACGTCTTTCTCTCCTGGAGCGGATGCAGCAGCATCAGCAACCTCACCTGCAACGTGACGATGAGTTCAAGTTATACCGTCACTGCCACCTACACCGCGCCCGAGGTCTACACACTTACGGTGAACTCGATCTACCCCTCCAGCGGCGTCGCCATCGCTGTCACTCCCGCCGACAACAACAGCGCCGGCAACGGAACAACCGTCTTTACGCGAAGCTATAACCAGGGCACGGCGGTTACGCTCACCGCGCCGGCCACGGCTGGCGGCAACAGCTTTTCCTCCTGGAGCGGATGCTCAAGCGCCACCACCGTCACCTGCAATGTGACCATCAATGCCAATACCAATGTTGTCGCCAGCTACTCCGTTCCCGCCTCCTCCATCACTTACTATGTGAGCGGCACTGGCAGCGACTCGAATGATGGCCTCACCACGGCCACCGCCTTCCGAACCCTGCAGCACGCCGCGGATCTGACCCAGCCCGGCGACACCGTTCTTGCCATGAACGGTACCTATACCAACAACCTTTGCGCCACCTGCGATGTTCTCGACATCTATAACCCCGGCACGGCGACTAACTGGATCACTTACAAGGCCTATCCCGGCCAGACTCCGGTCGTCTCCTTCAACGGATGGGAAGGCATCGCATTATGGTATTCCGCCGCCTACGTCGAAGTGAATGGCTTCACCGTCATCGGCAACAACGCCAATGTAACCTTGGCTCAGGCGCAGGCACAGTCCACCACCAATCCCGATCCCATCTATAACGGCAACTGCATCGCCATCGACGGCCGCTCAGGCACGGCCACCATCCGGCCCAACCACATCAACATTCTCAATAACATTGTGAGCGAGTGCGGCGGCGGCGGCGTGGGCACCGCCTGGGCGGATTATGTAACCATCTCCGGCAACACCATCTCCAACTCCGCCTGGTACTCCATCTACGGAGGAAGCGGCATCTCCACCTGGCAAAACTGGAACTCCGACAGCACCACCGGCTACAGGATGTACATCACCGGCAACCGCCTCTTCGGCAACAAGCAGCTCGTCCCCACATTCGACGCCAACCCGCCCGTGATTTCAGATGGCGAGGCCATCATCATCGATTCGACGCGCAACTCAGCCTGTAACCCGGCGTGTGACCCGCTGGCTCCATACACCGGCAGAACCCTCATCGCCAACAACGTGATCTACGCCAACGGCAGCTCGGCCATCGAAGTCTTCAATAGCAACCACGTCGATGTGGTCAACAATTCCACCTACCAGAACGTGACCAATCCGCCGCTGAGCGGACGCGGCGAGCTGGACCTGAACGACACCACCGACGTCAACGCATTCAACAACATCTTCTACGCCGCCACGGGCCAGAATCCGGTCGCCGTTGATCCCGGCACCACGTCGTCGATCGATCTGAACTACAACCTCTACTACAACGGGAGCAACACCGGTGATGTACCCAACGGCGCGAACGACCTGACCGCCAATCCGCTCTACCTCGACCCGGCTGACGCCAATCCGCTCGATGTCCTGCTCACCGTCTCACCCTCCAGTCCGGCGGTCGGTTCAGGCACCTCGAATTTGGCGCCCACAACCGACTTCGCCGGCAACCCCCGCCCCGGCTCCAAAGGCTACGACCGTGGCGCTTATCAACAGCCATAAGCCGGTAGGCGCGGCGGTTGCCGCGGGAAGTTAGTATGCGCTGCCCCATCCTTGACGCGTTCTTTGCGGCAAGGGTGGGACGAGCACTCTGCGGATCTGCATGTCAGCTTTGCCATTCAGCCTGGAGAGATGCAGTCAGGGAAGCTCTGATTAAGAGCTTGTCCGTAAATAAGTAGCGCCGACCTCCTGGTCGGCTGTCCTGTGGGTCTCCTGACCCACAGGTGAAGTCTGGCGGCGTAGACGCCGTCAGTACAGCCGGTCTGGAGGCCGGCGCTACATTCTTCCCTCAATTTCGGATAGGCACTAAGTCGCGTTTGAAAGGGCACGACTTTAGTCGTGCCACAAATGCCACAAAACAAACATCGGGCTTTAGCCCCTGAGAAAAATGTATTTGGCGCGGCGATACTTGTTCAGAGGTTCCTTAGGGTAATCTATCCAGGACAGGAGAACGGATGAGCGCTCTTGAAAGGGTACGCGGCGGTCTCGGATGGTTTGTGGCGCTTGGGGCGCTCACCGGGATGCTTGCGCCGTGCGCGCTGGCACAAGCAGCTACGCAACCGGCGACAGCCACGGTGGTGATGCTCAGCGATCTGCACCTCGACCCTTTTCACGATCCGGCGAAGGTGGCGCTGTTGGCGAAGGCTCCGCTGGAGGAGTGGGAGGGGATTCTCAGCTCCTCGGAGTCGCCGACGCAGCCGGATGACTCAGCCGCAGTGCAGAAGGCCTGCGGCGGAAGCCGGCAGATGGACTCCTCCTATGCGCTGCTGCGCAGCAGTCTGCAAGCAGCCCACAAACAGGCGCCGGAGGCGCGCTTTGTTGTGGTCAGCGGAGACCTGCTGGTGCACAATCTGGATTGCCGCTATCGCGCGGCGCTCAAGCTGCCGCCGGCCTCGGGCGACGACCAGTCGCTCTCGGCGGCCTTCGCCGAGCAGACGACCGTCTTTGTGATGCGGCAGGTGGAATCGGCATTCAAGGGGACTCCGGTCTACCTGGCGCTGGGCAACAACGACTCGCGCTGCAATCACAACCGGATGGATCTGCGGGACGACTACCTGAAGGCGACCGCTCAGGCGATGCTCGACGGGCTGGTGGGGGTGAGCGCGAATGAGCGCAAGCGGGCGCTGGAGACGTATGAGTCGGCGGGCTACTACGCGGTGACGATGACTACTCCTATGGAACGGACGCGGCTGCTGGTCGTCGACGATACTTATATGATGGCCAACTTCGCTAACTGCGAAGCCAACAGCGCCGACCGCAAGGGCGCTGAGGAACAGATCGCCTGGCTCACAAAGGAGCTGGATAGCGCGCGGGAACGTGGCGAGAGCGTCTGGCTGGTGGGCCACCTGCCGCCGTCGGTGAATCCGCGGAGTTCGCCGGGGAGGCTGCTGCGGCTGTGCTCGGATGGCGGCGCTGAGACCTTTTTGTCCTCCGACGCGCTGGCAAACCTGATGGCGAGCCACGCGGATATTGTGCGGCTGGCGATCTTCGGCCACACCCACATGGATGAGCTGCACCTGGTGGGCGGCAAGGCAGGGGTGCCGGTGAAGGTGGTGGCCTCGATCACGCCTGTGGACGGCAATCTGCCCTCGTTTCTGGTGGCCAAGGTTGCGCCCGCGTCGGCCACGCTGCTCGATTACCAGGTCTACGTGGCGTCGAATGCGACCGGCGTGGGAACCAGGTGGACGAGGGAGTATGGCTTCGACGAGACGTACCATGAGACGAGTTTTACCGCCGCGGCGCTGGGCGATCTGATTGGACGGCTGCGCGCCGACACGCCGGGCGGCAGCGCTGAGAGTATGGCCTATCAGAAGCATTTCTACAAAGGCACAGACGGTTTTGCGCTGGGAACGCTTTGGCAGGCCTACGTGTGCAGCCTCGATCAGCCCACGGCAGAGGGCTTCAAGCTGTGCGTCTGCGGCGGCAAATGAGAATATCCGGTTTTGAATCGCGACGCAATGCAAGGAGAAGCTTTCGGAGGGAGCAGGGACCTTCAGGTCCCTGAATGAAATGGCACAATGGAGATGGCCTTCAGGCCCGGATCTCCTTTCGGCTGCGAACAGAAGGCCCGGGGCTGAAGCCTGCTCCTTTTGCGCTTGTTTCAGGGGTCTGAAAAACCCTGCTCCCTCTGCAAAAACAAGAAAGTACGACCCTGATCTGATTGGCTACGGGATTGCTGAGCCTTCAGATGCGTTTGCCCTGGAATGGATGGGACTCAGCGCTTCAAGATTTCTGGCAGGATCATATTTCCGGGAACCAGCCCGGCAAATCCTGCGTACTAACGCAATATGCAATGCGTGGGTACATTAAGCTGGAACGGGATGGGGTGGGCGCCGGCAGACCCGCCGGCGCGGCGCGCAAAGCAAAGCCACTCCCTGAAAGGCAACGGGCTTGGCTTGCCGGTGCGCGGCGCTGTTTGCGCCAGCGCGGTTTTGGATCCGGTGGCAATCCCGGCGCCCAGAGAGGCAGCTTCGTTGCAAGTCGACAGCTCACAAGAGTGGCCGCAGATCGTCCGCCGCTGCATGGACGGCGATTCCAGCGCATGGGCTGAGCTGGTCCGCGCGCAGCATCGGCGCGTCTACGGCCTGTGCTATCGATTTACCGGCAACGCCACCGACGCCGAAGACCTCACACAAGATGTTTTCCTGAAGATTTATTCCAACCTGGGCAGCTTCGATCTGGGGCGCGGCTCCCTCCAGGTGTGGATCACAACCATGACCCGCAACCTGCTGGTGGACCACTTCCGGCGCACTCGCAACCAGCGGGCGACCACCTCTCTGGACGAAGGCTGGGAGTTCGCCGAGGAGTTGAAGCCGATTGACCGGCTGACGGCGCGCGGCCCCTCGCCGCACCAGTTGGCGGCCAGCAACGAGCTGGCAAAGATGGTGCAGCATGCCTTGGCGCGCGTCTCGGTGGATCTGCGCGAGGCGGTCATTCTGCGCGATCTGCAGGATATGGACTACAAGGAGATCGCCGCGGTGCTGAAGATTCCAGAAGGAACGGTCAAATCCCGCATCAGCCGCGGTCGCGCGGAACTGGCGAGGCTGCTGGAACGTAGTAAACGGGAGGTAATGTAATGGCAGAGCGCATGAACAATTCGAATCTTGCTGCCTGCGAGCAGTGGGAGATGCTTTTGGCCGAGGCGCTGGACGGGCTGTTGAAGCCCGGAGATGAGGCGGCTTTCAGCGCCCATCTGGCCGCTTGCCCGGTTTGCGCAGAGCTTTTTGAAGAGGCGCGCCGAGGCCGCGAGTGGCTGGAGTTTCTCTCGCCCGAGCCGGAGATTCCGGCCGGGCTGCTGGAAAAAATTCTGGCGCGGACCGGGCCGGGGCAGGCGGCGGCCCAGCAACTGGCGGCCAGCGGCGGCAATGTTGTGCCCTTCCACCCCGTCATGATTCCCGCATGGCAGCAACCCGGCTTCTTGGGCAGTGTGCGGCGCTATGCCGAACCCCGCCTGATGATGACCGCGGCGATGGCCTTCTTTTCCATCGCCATGACGCTCAATGTGACCGGCATCCGGCTGAGCGACCTGCGCTTCAGCAGTTTACGGCCTGCCGCGATTCGCTCTGTGGTGGAGCGGCGGCTGACGATGGCTTCGACGCCGATCATCCGCTACTATGACCACTCGCGGCTGGTCTACGAGCTGCAGTCCCGGATGCGCGACCTGCACCGGGCGGCCGAGGATGTGCGTCAAGAGAACCAGCGCAAGCAGCAGGAGCAGGCTCCGGGCGAGTCGAAGCAGGCTCCGGAGCGCCTGCGGCCTTCTGAACAATCCGCCAGCCCGCTAGTGGGACCGGCTGAAGAGCCAACTTTCAATGATTCAGAGTTTTTGGAAACTTCCCTCAAATTTCAAAGCCGGCCCGCGCTTTCCGGCGGCTCCCAGACGGAATTACGGGAAAGGAGCATAGTATGGACTGCGTAAATCACAGCGGTACACCGGCGGTCTTTTATTGCCAGAATTGCGGCAGGCCGCTCTGCAAGGATTGCATTGTATCCGGGGCGCTGGGTCATGTTCAGGCAGGGCAGATTCTCTGCCAGAACTGCATCACAGCATGGCAGCAGCCGTATCAGGCCTACGCGCAGCAGCCTTTTGTCCCGCCGCCGCCGAGCGGGCCTAGCCCCAGGGCGGCAGCCGTTTTAGGATTGATTCCCGGCGTCGGCGCCATGTACAACGGCCAGTTTTTCAAGGGTTTCTTGCACGTGATCGTCTTCGCTGTGCTCATCGGCCTTACCGACAGTTACCCCATCTGCGGGCTGTTCATCGCCGCCTGGGTGCTCTACCAGTCGTTTGAGGCCTATCACACCGCCCTGGCGCTGCGCGACGGCCAGCCGCTGCCCGATCCTTTTGGATTGAATGAGGTGGGAAGCTGGCTCAATCTCGGCGTACGCCCGCAACCGCCCGTCCCGCCCGCCGCGGGGCAGACTCCGGTAGATGGGCAGGCGCCGCCGCCGCCCTATCAAGCTCCATTCACCCCGCCGTTTTGCTGCGGGAGCAGGGAGCCGGTCGGCGCCATCGTGCTGATTGGACTGGGAATCCTGTTTTTGCTGGCGCAGTTGGACATCTTCCACGGCCGCCTGCTGGCATTTACCTGGCCGCTGCTGCTGATTGCCCTCGGCGTCTGGCTGATTGTTCGCCGCATGGATGACACACAAGGAGGTGCAAAATGAACCATTACATCATGATTCGCCGCTTGAGGTGGCCGCTGGCTCTCATCCTGGCAGGCTCCATCGCTCTGTTGCAACAGACGGGCGTCATCGACCATTTCTGGCGCTGGTTTTTTCCGCTCGTGCTGATCCTGCTCGGCATGCTGATGCTGGCCGAGCGCATGGTGCTGGCCTCGGAGGGCGGCTACCCGCCCCCGATTTATCCGGGCGCGCCCGATCCCCGCTCGACAACGGGCGTTCCACCTTACCCTGGACAGCCGGAGGCCTACATTCCGCCGTCCCACTCAGGCGAAACCAATACGAACTCCGAAGGAGGACTATCATGAGCACTACACCTCCGGGCAGCATCCCTCCCCCAATTCCACCCTACGACGCCAAGACCCAGTGGCGAATTCAACGCGAGCAGCAGAAGGCCGCATGGCGCGCCCAGCGCGAAGCCTGGAAGGCCCAGCGTTACGCCGCCAAGGCCAACTATGTTGGCGTCTATGGCCCGCGCGTTCCCTCGTTCGTCGGCCCCATCATTCTGATCGGCATCGGCCTGGTGGCTCTGCTGATGATGACCGGCCGCCTCGATATCGGCCATTTCTGGAGCTGGTATGGCCACTGGTGGCCCCTGCTGCTCATCGGCGCCGGTTTGCTGATGCTGGGCGAGTGGACGCTCGACCTGCGTCGCGACGTCCCGGTGCGCCGCGGCGGCAGCTTTGTGGGCCTTCTCATCCTGCTGGCCATCCTCGGCGTGACCGCCTCAGGCTGGAGCAACTGGTGGGGTCCCTTCAGCTCCCACTTTGGCGACCAGGACGACGACTTCTTCAACACCTTTCGCCAGCCTGAGCACAACTTCGACCAGAAGCTGCTGAGCCAGCAGATTCCCTCGAACGCCGCCATCGATATTGAGAATCCCCGCGGAGACGTCAGCGTGACGGCGGGCGATGGCTCCACGATTGAGGTGCAGGCGCGCGAAGTGGCCTACGCCGACTCGGACTCGGATGCCAAGAAGATCTTTGACGCCGAGGCCGCGCGCCTGACCGTTAGCGGCAGCGCCGTGTCGGTCAAGTCGGAGAGCAACTCCAGCGGGCGGCTCAATCTCACGATTACCGTTCCAAAGAGCGCCCATGTGAGCATCAACTCGGAAAAGGGCGACGTAACCGCGGCCGGCCTCGGCGCCGGCCTCAATGTCGCGGCGCGCGGCGAGGTTCACCTCAGCGCCATTGTTGGTTCGGTGCAGGCGCGCTTCTCCGACGGCAATCACGACTTTTCCGCGCACGATGTGCAGGGCGACCTGAATGTTGAGGGCGAATTGAACGACCTCACCTTCTCCGAGATCAAAGGCAAGATCACGCAAAACGGCGGCATCGTCGGTGACGTGCATATCGAGAACGTCTCCGGCGCCATCCATTTGCATACCACGGTGACGGACCTGGAAGTGGCCGAGCTGCCCGGCGATCTGACCCTCAGCTCCGACGAGCTGCGCGTCAGCCAGTCGCGCGGTCCGGTGCGCGTCGTCACCCACGCCAAGGACGTTGAGCTGAGCCAGGTCTCCGGCGACAGCTACGTGGAAGACAAAGACGGGCGCATCAATATCGAGCCGGCCGGCAACTTCAGCGTGGACGCGAAGAATGACAAGGGCGACGTCGAGTTGACGCTGCCGCCCAACGCCTCGGCCACGGTGAACGCGCAGACCCGCAACGGCGAGATCGAGACGGACTTTGGCCTCTCCATCAGCGGCAATGAGAGCAAGACGGCGAACGGAAAGATAGGCTCTGGCGCGGCCAGGATTGTGCTCAGCGCCGACAACGGCGATGTGCATATCAAGAAAGGCGAGGAGAGCCACTCCGCCGCGCCCGCTGCTCCCGCAACCAGGGCCGCAGCGCCCAACGCGCCCAAGCTCAAGGCTAAAAAGGCTCTGCCCTCGCAGCCAGTCTCGCAATAGGCGTTGCCGCGATCGCGCATTCAGTGATCGCGGAATCGAACGCAGTACAATTCAGGCGCAGGAGGAGCTTCCTCTTGCGCCTGGTCTCTTGTTGGCCTGACTCAGCTTATAGTAATGGCAGCCACCTCGTAGTCTTCCACGCGCGGCAGTGTGAAATGCAGCGACTGGCTGGCCATCTCAAAGGGAATGCTCACTCCGGCCTTCAGCAGCTCTACGGATTTGACCCGTACACCGGCCGGCAGCTTCATCCTGACACTCTGAGGCCCGAGCGGGAAACTCGATTGCAGCCATCCGTGTTGGGCGTCGGGGTTGGTGTAGTTGAGCAGATGCACGGTATATCCCGCCTCTGTCTCCCAGCAGAGCATCTCCAGAAAGCCCTCGCCCTCCACCGAAACGATGCGCTCATCCCGCGTAACCCACCCGATGGTGTTGTGCAAGAGGCGCAACAGGTCGCCGTGGCCGGTCAGCCAGTAGCTCCGCTCGATGTCGCCGGGGAAGTAGGCCAGGCGGCTTGAGCCTTCCTCGCGCAAAACAACCGCTGGCTCATCGGTGTGCGAAATCGGCGGATAGGCCAGCTCCGGCGGATAGTGCACAAAGCCCGGAACGACGGTGAGCACAGGCTTCATCACAGGCCGGAGCGGGATGCGATTCTGCGCGCCGGCCAGCCAGTTGGTATCCGTAAAGCCATTCAGAATGGGGTGTTTCTGGGCCGACTCCGGCGATTCAATGCGCGCGTAGTAGGAGTTTCCATTCGAGCCGATGGCATCCCCGGCTTTATGAATGCCCAGCAGATCGGCCAGGCCGAAGTCGGCGCGCGGCTGCAGGTTTTCGTCGTAGAGGCCGGTCTCGAAGCTGGCCAGAATTGAGCCGCCAGCGCGCGCGTAGTCGCGCAACTGCCGGCACTGGCGGTCGCTCAACATGGCGACATTGGGCAGCAGCAGGGCGCGATATTTGCTCAGAAGCTCCGGCTCCAGGCGATCCTCGTGCACAAAGTCGAAGGCGAAACGCCCGCGCAGCAGCGCGTCATAAATTCCCTGGGTCGTCTCGTGCATATAATGGCGCGAGCGCGCGGTGGCGGGACCGGGGTAGAGAAGCTGTGTGCTCTGGCCCATCACAACGCCGATATTGGCAACCGAGCGGCGGCCCTTGAAGTGGCGGTCATGTTTCGCGGTCCAGCGAAAGTACTCTGAACCGGGCCTCTGCCAGCGGCGGTCCTCGCCCAGCCCATTCTCCGCGCCGACGAAGTGATAGTAGGGAACCATGCCGCTGGCGAGGGTCTCATTCAGCCACATCCGGGCCTCTGCGGGATTCTTTGCGGCGTTGCGCCAGATCACGGCGCCGGTCGAGTACGCGGCGGTCACGTTGACGGAAAACTTGCCGTCCATGATCGCATTGCAGACCCGCCCTTGCAGCGCGCAGGCCCAGATAGCGGGATCGTCATAGGTGCGCCCCTGGTTGTCGGCCTGAAACCAGGCGGCCATCTTGCCCAGGCGGTCGAGATTGGGGCCTCCGCGTACGTTGCCGCCGAGGTTGGCGAAGAAGAAGCTGTCCGGCTTTTTCTCCTTGGCAATGGCATCATACCTCTGCCACAGCGCCATCACGCGGTCGTTGAAGATCCGCCAGAATGCCGGAGTGCCGGGGGCGGGCAGCTTGCTGCATTGCGCGCAGTAACACTCCGGCAGATTGCCAATCGGCGGCCAGCCGTTGGTGTAAAAGCAGTCCACCTCATAGAGCGAGTTGATCTCGCGCATGATCGCAGGAAGGTAGTCATCCATATAAGAGGAGAACATGCAGGTCTGGAAGAGGCGCGGCTCCTCGCCGTTGAATTGCACGCTGCCGTCGCGGTGGCGCATCGCCCACTCCGGATGAGCGGCCAGCGCATCCCCCCAGTTCAGGTCGGGACTCATGCGCGCCACCACGCGCATTCCGCGCTTTTTGGCGGCAGCAACGCATTCGCCGAAGAAGTCGCGGCCATTGAGGAATTTTCCGTGACGGTGGAAAGGCACCTTCGAGGGATAAAAGGCAAGAATGCCGGTCACGCTGATGAAGACTATGTCTGTATCGGCCTCGTGCCAATAGTCGGCCCACTCCTCGATGTTCATCGCCACCGGATCGTGCTCGGTCATGTTGATCTGGCCGACGCGGCGAATCTTTTGCTGCCAGGGCCTCGTAGCCGGGTCAATGGGCGCGAGACGCGGCGGCAGTGACGTCAGCAGGGGCGCCGGTCCGTGCGCGGCCTCGGCAACTTCCTCGGCGTTGAGCTTGGTTGCGGGGTCAAAGGCGCTGAGCGCGGCTGTCATGGGAAGGACAGCCGCAGTGGACTTCAAAAAGGCGCGGCGGTTGAGCATCGAAACTCTCCTCGATTATCTGAATGGCCGGTCGATGGCGTAAACTTTATCTTACGGATGCTAGAGCAAATTGAAAACCTCGTAAAGCTGCAAGCTGTGGAGCTGGAACGCACGCGCCTCAACCTGTCCGCGCGCGCCCTGCCGGCGGAGATTGCCCAGGCAGAGGCCGCGCTGGCCGCACAACAGCGCCAGGCCGCCGAGGCCTCGGATGCGCTGAGCCGCGAGGAGTCGCTGCGCGCCCGCCTCGACCGCGAAATCGGCGACCACCGCAAGAAGATTGCCCGTTTTCGCGTGCAGCTCGACTCGGTGAAAACCCCTGAACAGGCCGACGCCATTGAGCATGAGATCCGCTTTGCCGAGGCCGAGGCCGAGCGCCTCGAGGCGGAGGACTTCGCCAGCCTGGAGCGCACCGAGGCGCAGGAGGCCGCGCTGGCCGCCGCCCGCCTGCGGGTCGAGTCGCTGGCTACCGCTTTGGACAACACCCGCGCCCGCGTCGCCTCGCGCCAGGCCGAGTTCAACCGCGAGTTGGCTCAGCTCAACGTCGAGCGCGAGGCGCTGCGCCCGCTCATCGAGCCGGACTCGCTCACCCGCTTCGACCGGCTCTGCGGCTCGCGCGGCTCCGGCATCGCGCGCGTTGAAAATCAGCAGTGCACCGGCTGCCGCATGGGCGTCCGCCCGCAGACCTGGAACCAACTGCGCGAGGGCGAGCTGCTCACCTGCGACAGTTGCGCCCGCCTGCTCTACTGGGACCCGTCCATGGCGCCCGCCTCCGACGCGGTGCAGCCGAAGGTGGTCAAGCCCAAGCCCCGGCGCAGAGTCGCCAAAGCGCCAGCGGGAGAGTAGTCGTGCAGCGCATCTGCGTGGACATGGATGAAGTGATGGCGGATACGCTCGCCGAGCACATCCGCCGCTACAACCAGACCTTTGACGAAGATGTGACTCCGGGCGACCTGGCCGGCAAGGGCCTGTGGGAGATTGCGCCCCTCGACCGCCAGCAGCAGTTGCGCGCCTTCCTCGACGCCGAGGACTTCTTCGAGGACCTGGCCGTGATGCCCGGCTCGCAAGATGTGCTGCTCGCCCTCTCGGCGCGCTTTGAAGTCTTCATCGCCACCCAGGCCATGACCGTGCCCAACTCGCTCGGTCCCAAGTATCGCTGGTTGCAGCGCCACTTTCCCTTCATTCCGCCCCAGCACTACGTCTTCTGCGGCAACAAGAGCATCCTGCGCGCCGACTACCTCATCGACGACCTGCCCAAAAACATTCTGCGCTTCCAGGGCCAGGGCCTGCTCTACACCGCCCCCCACAACCTCGCCGCCACGGGCTTCGTCCGCGTCAACAACTGGGACGAAGTCGCCGCATACTTTGCCGCCATCGCCGACTAAGGGCGCGGATGCCCATCCATGTGACTGTCATCCTGAGCGAAAATAGCTGTCGACTACAAATTCGACTACACTGGTATTCAGCACGGCAAAAATCCCGTGAGGTTCCATTATGGCTCTTGCATCCAGAAATGCGAAACAGCACGCGCACGAACTGATCGACCGCATGGCTCCAGGCCAGGTCTCTGTCGCCGTTCGCTTGTTCGAGATCATGCTCGATCCCGTCTCACGCGCCATCGCCAATGCCCCTTTTGACGATGAACCCGTTACTGCGGCTGAAGCAAGATCGCTCGCGGAAGCAGATGAGTGGCTGAAGCTCAAAACGGCTATCCCTCACGAGCAAGTCTTGGCGGAACTCGGAATCACTCAGGAAGAGATTAACAATTTTCAGGTACAGAAGTGAAGCGAATCGTTTGGACTGATCCCGCCAAGACCGATATCCGCAAACTGAGCAAGCTCGACGCCATGCACGTTCTTTCTGCGTTGCATCGCTTTGCGGAGTCTGGTGTGGGCGATGTGAAAGCACTCCAGGGGAGAGATGAACTTCGTCTGCGCATCGGCGACTACCGGCTCTTCTTTGTCCCTGCCGACTCCGATACCATCGAGGTTCGCCGCGTTCATCATCGCAGTGAAGCCTACCGCTGATACAACTCAGCAACACAGGAGGCCGTGTATTCGCCGGGTGCACCATCCATGAATCGTTCTTTGATTCATGGGTGGGAGACCTTGTGGTGTCCGCCACACAGTTGGTCGTCTATGTTTTGTGTCAGGCATGTTTTGTGTCGTCTATGTTTTGTGTCAGGCATGTTTTGTGTCGTCTATGTTT
>Ga0302319_10005524_pt1 | contig 25410 bp, 23 predicted proteins | sample Bog_T0_2_FD_203319 | JGI IMG/M metagenome (GOLD analysis project Ga0302319, IMG submission 203319) | Peat permafrost microbial communities from Stordalen Mire near Abisko, Sweden - Bog_T0_2 | ecosystem: Environmental > Terrestrial > Soil > Wetlands > Peat | place: Sweden: Abisko, Stordalen Mire...
CTGCGATGCCAGTGTCTGCTGAAAACGCGCCATTCGCTTCATACTTATAGTTTATTCAAATATGACGCGGGTTGCAGACTTGTGCAGAGGTTCCCTAGATAGATTCCCACCACAAACAAAGACACATAATGAGTTGTGCCGTAAATCGGAAGATGCAGAATTGACGGCATGAGATGATCGTTCGCGTAGGCGGAGAAAAAAGAAACGCCGAAGGCGAACAGCAGCGATTGCGCAGGGCGAAGCATTAACACGACCGCGCACAGCAAAGGAAAGATCAACGAAATTCGCATTTCGCAGATCAATGACCAGATGGGCGGATCGAACTGACTGGTGTCGTATTGCCCAATAAACTCAATATGTTTAGTTACTAACTGCCAATTTACCGGCTGGGACCAGAAGTTATTAAACCAAGGACTCTTGGTTACCTGGCCATGAAGAAACATATCTCCCACCACCGACAGCGTCAGTGCGACCAGGTAGGGCATATAGATCCGAAAAACTCTGCGAGTTGCAAAAACCTGATAACTTTGCGAGCGCCCGTGAATTGCGGGAATGCAAAGCACAAACCCGCTGAGAACAAAAAACAGCATCACCGCGGAATGTCCCTGCACAAACGGGTACACGACGTACGTGAAGGCGCGACGCGCCAGAGGGGATGAGTAGCGCATTGGGTCGTCGAGCCATAAGCCATAAAAATGGCTGAATACGACAGTCAACGCTGCAATCCCGCGAATAGAATCCAGTTCTTCGAGCCGCCGAGTGCTCTCACGTTCCATGTTCGGGCTTACTCCCACTCGATGGTGCCGGGCGGCTTGCTGGTAATGTCGTAGACCACGCGGTTGATGCCGCGGACCTCATTCACAATGCGGCTTGAGATGCGCTTGAGAACGTCATAGGGAAGCGGCGTCCAGTCGGCGGTCATGCCGTCCTCGGAGTGCACGGCGCGCACCGCCGCGGTGTAAGCATAGGTGCGCTGGTCGCCCATGACGCCCACGCTCATCACCGGCAACAGCACGGCAAAGCTCTGCCAGATTTTCGAGTAGAGTCCGGCGGCTTTAATCTCGCCGACGACGATCTCGTCCGCCTCCTGCAGCAGCGCCACGCGCTCTGGCGTCACTTCGCCAAGAATGCGCACGGCCAGGCCGGGACCGGGGAACGGCTGGCGTCCGAGCACGTCCTCGGGCATGGCCAGGTCGCGGCCAATGCGGCGGACTTCATCTTTGAACAGGTCGCGCAGAGGCTCGATGAGCTTGAGCTTCATGTGCGCCGGCAAACCACCCACGTTGTGGTGACTCTTGATGGTCTGGCTGGGGCCTTTCACGCTGCTGGACTCGATGACGTCGGGATAGAGCGTGCCCTGCACCAGCCAGTCGACGCCGCCAGTCTCCTGCGCGATGCGGTTGGCCTCGTCGTCGAAGACCGCGATGAATTCCGCGCCGATGATCTTTCTCTTTTTTTCCGGCTCAGTAACGCCGGCAAGTTTGTCGAGAAAGCGCTTGCTTGCGTCCACGGCGACAATGTTGAGGCCGAGCTTGTCACGCAAGTTTTTCTGCACGCTCTCAAACTCGTTTTTGCGCAGAACGCCGTTGTTGACGAAGATGCAGGTGAGTTGGCTGCCGATGGCTTTGTGCACCAGCACGGCGGCTACCGACGAATCCACTCCGCCGGAGAGTCCGCAGATGACATGGCCCTTGCCCACCTTGGCGCGAATGGCGGCGACAGTGCTCTCGATAAAGTGCGCGGGCGTCCAGTCGCCCGCAGCGCCGCAAATTTTGAACAGAAAATTCTTGATGAGCTGAGGCCCCAGCGGCGTGTGGTGCACCTCGGGATGAAACTGCACGGCCCAGATGCGGCGCTCCTCATTCGCAATGCCGGCCAGCGCATTTTGCGTAACCGCGGTACGGTGAAAGCCCTCGGGCAACTCGAGCGCCTCGTCGCCGTGGCTCATCCAAACAGCGAGCGTTGACGGCAGGCCGGCAAACAGCGGCGTCTGGCTGTCTTCAACCGTGACTTCGGCGTGGCCGTACTCGCGCTTTGAGGCCGAGCGCACCTTGCCGCCAAGATGATGCACGATGAACTGCAATCCATAGCAGATGCCGAGAATGGGCACGCCCAACTTGAGTAGAGCCGGGTCTGCCGCCGGCGCGTCCGCATCGTATACCGACGATGGGCCGCCGGAGAGGATGAGGCCGATGGGCTTCAAGGCCTGCACATCGGCCAACGGCACGGTGCATGGCAACACCACGGAGAAAACATTCTGTTCGCGGATGCGGCGGGCAATCAGTTGCGTGTACTGAGAGCCAAAATCGAGGATGACTACTGTCTGCGTGTCCACGCTCCAGTGTGGCAGGGCGCGCGGCGGGCTGTAAAGATCCCGCCTCGGTTGCAATCGCCCCGATATCCACAAGCACATCCTCCAAGTTCGAGACACACACAAAAGCTGATTGCGTTCGGTAATCAAATCGGCTGTTACCGTCGCACACTGAGTGAGCACCGACAGGCCAGCATCGATTACACAGGAATGTGCATTGTCATTCTTGGCCGCTCGCAACATTCTTGGTGATAGAGGGTTTGGTTGTGCATGAAGCAACCGGCCCGGTCAGTATTCCTCGTTCCCGTTGCAGCACCAATCGCGCCGCGCGGATTCTTGCCGGCCCAATCGCTTTCTGGAGTGTCCCTATGATGCGTGAAGATCTGTTTGGAATGGCAAACCCCGCATGGCCTGGCCTGACGCCTTACGCAATGTTCCTGATGGTGCTGGTCTCTTCCCTTGGCATTCTTGCCATGACGTTCTGGACGGTTTTGCTTGTTCCCGCAGAGGTGCGCGCGCGCAGGCAGTGGCGGATTGCACCCGCCGCGCCTGCAACAAGCACAGTATGGCGTTTTGCCGCGACCGATTTTGTGCCATCGAAGCGCCCGCTGCGAATGCGCCAGGATATGCCCGCCGCTCCGCGCAACGGCAGCACAAGGCTCACGCTGGTGGATGCCGAGGCCCGCATCGGCCTGCCGGCAGCCGCGTCCTCGTCCGAGAGCACTGTTGAAAGCAAGCCCAAACCCGTGAGCGCTTACGCCACGGACATTGAAAAGGCGATCGCCGGCTTTCGCGCCGCCCACGCCATGCTTGCCGAGCGAGAGAACGGCGCATCGACGAATGGAGAGGCGCGGTAGGCCTGCTTCTATTCCAAATGAGAAATCTCGCGATTTTGCCAGGTAAGGCCGAGGCATGAGCGCCGTCCCTCCGCGACTCCGTATAAACAAATGGACTCGCACACCCCGCGTTGAAACGCGGGGCTAATAAGCGCTGCGCCTCCGGCGCGGGTTAATGCGTACTGTTGGAGTCGGGCAATTCAGTCCAGATTCCTCTGAGGAACACCAGCCATAAGGTCACCGGCATTGCCGAAGGAGATCTACGCAAACCGCTGCTCTTCAAACCACACCTCTTTGAAAATCTATGGGATCGAGAGTCGTCGAACGCGCCGCAAGAGCCTTCCGCGCTCAAACAGCGTGAAGGCCGGCTGTGGCGCGTGATAGGCTTTTCTGCAACTGAGCTTGCAATACGCTGCTCAAGAAAAAACCCCGTCCCGGTTACCCATTGCAGGCTACGCGAACGCTACCAGCCTGGCCGGTCGATGTATCCATTCAAAAGAGGAATCTCCGCATGAAGCCTATCCGTTATGCAGTTCTATTGGCCGCGGCCGCGCTTGTGGCCACGCTCGCAGCAGCGCAGGATGAGGCGGCAAAGCCCCAGCCGGTAGCCGCCACCCAGAGCTTCGATCCCGCCGCAATCGACAAAACCGCCGACCCCTGCACGGATTTCTACCAGTACGCGTGCGGCAACTGGCTCAAGACCAATCCCATTCCCGCCGACCAGACGCGCTGGGTGCGATCGTTCTCTGAACTGCGCGAACGGAACCGCTATCTGCTTTGGCAGGAACTGGACGCGGCGGCCAGCAACCCGAAATCGCCGCTGCAAAAGCAGTACGGCGACTTTTATGGCTCCTGCATGGACACGGCTACTGTGGAAAAGAAAGGCATTGCGCCGATTGAGCCCGCATGGGCGGCCATTGCCAAGGCCACGGGAGCTGCCGATCTGTCCGGTCTGTTGAGCGATCTTGAAAACCACGGCACGCCGGATGGGTTCTTTGAGTTCGGCGTCGATCAGGATGAGAAGGACTCATCGAAACAGATTGCCGAAATCTCCCAGGGTGGCCTGTCGCTGCCCGACCGCGACTACTACATTGTGGATTCGCCACACTTCAAGACCATCCGCGCCGCGTACGTGGAGCACATGACAAAGATGTTTACGCTGGCCGGCGACACGCCTGAGCAGGCAGCCAAAGAAGCTGCCGCGGTAATGGAGATTGAGACCGCAATGGCCCAGGCCTCCACCAGCCGGACCGATCTGCGCGATCCCATGAAGATCTACAACATATTTACGGTGGGCGATTTTGCCAAGCTGGCTCCGAACTTCAACTGGAAGGCGTACTTTTCCGCAATCGGCATTGGGCCATTTGACACGCTGAACGTAACCACGCCCAGCTTTTTTAGCGCGCTCAGCGGACTGCTTGAGAAGGAGCCTCTGGATGCGTGGAAGAGCTATCTGCGATGGCAGGTTCTGCACGGCCAGGCGTCGAACCTTCCCAAAGCCTTCTTCGACGAGAACTTCAGCTTCTTTGCGCATACGCTGGCCGGTCAGCAGGAGCCCCAGGCGCGGTGGAAGCGCTGCACCACGATGACCGACAACGCACTGGGCGAGGCCGTGGGCCAGGACTGGGTGAAGCAGAACTTTCCGCCCGCAGCCAAAGACAGCATGGACAAACTGGTGGCCGCACTGGAGAAGTCGCTCGGCGACGACATCAAGACGCTGCCCTGGATGACCGACGAGACCAAAAAGGCGGCTGAGGAAAAGCTGGCCATGATCCGCAACAAGATTGGCTACCCTGAAAAGTGGCGAGACTACTCGAGCGTGAAGGTGGTCCGCACCGACCTGATCGGCAACCTGCACAACGCGGCGGTGTACGCCCGCAACTACAACTACGCCAAGCTGGGCAAGCCGGTGGACGAGAAAGAGTGGGGCATGACGCCGCCCACGGTCAACGCGTATTACGATCCCTCGTTCAACGACATCAACTTCCCCGCCGGCATTCTGCAGCCTCCATTCTTCGATTTCAAGATTGACCCAGCGGTGAACTTCGGCGGCATCGGGGTGGTGATTGGCCACGAGATGACACACGGGTTCGACGATCAGGGATCGCAGTTCGACGGCAAAGGCAACCTGCGTGACTGGCAGACGCCGGCCGACCGCAAGGCCTTTACCGAGCGCACCGAGTGCGTGGCAAACGAGTACAGCGGCTTTGAGGCTGCGCCGGCCACGGCAGACACAACCGCGCAGTTCCTGAATGGACATTTGACGCTGGGCGAGAACACCGCCGACAATGGCGGACTGCGCATCGCCTACATGGCCCTGGCCGATACGCTGGCCGCCGAGGGCAAGCAAATGGATGAACAGATCGACGGCTATACCGAAGCGCAGCGGTACTTTATCGGCTTTGCACAGGTATGGTGCGATAACACGCGCGATGCCACGGCGCGGCAATCTGCGCTGACCGATCCGCACTCTCCCGGCAAGTGGCGCGTGGACGGGACAGTGCAGAACTTCGACGCCTTTGGAAAAGCCTTTGGCTGCACCAAGGGCCAGCCCATGTATCCGGTGAACTCCTGCCGCGTGTGGTAGCGGCGCACCTGCCCGGCGCACCCACCGAGTGCGCCGGGGCGGTGATGACGTTTGCCCCCGCCGGTCCGTCCAACCTGAAACCGGGCAACAGGTTATTGGGAGCGTTCCTTTGGCTGCTATGCTTGGGCAATCGTATTGTCCAGCAATCCTCTTAAGGAAACTAGGCACAAGCAGCCCTCGGCTTTTACAATGCTCAAGGGACCCGTCCCAACCCAGCTCTGCTCGGGAACGACCAAACTTGGCGGCGCACGCCGGACCAGGATGAAGGATTGGCATGAAGTTTAAGAAATTCTGCAAGGCACTGCTCGTGAGCGCTCTTTCGGGCGGTGTGATCCTCGGCGTATCGTCTTGCGTTCGCAGTTATTCGGTTGGCTACATTTATGTCACCGGCACGGTAACGGCCCAAGCCACCGGCGACGGCATCATCAGCGGATACAAGATCGACCACAACACGGGATTCCTCACGCCGATCAATGGCATGCCGGTCTCGTCGGGCGGCGCCAATCCTGGCAGAGCCGTCCTTGTCCAAAGCAGCCGGTTCTTTTATGTGCTCAATCAGGGGCTCAACGCCCAGGGCGGCACCACCTGCACCGCCGCCAATCCCTGCTTGAACTCCAATATCACCGCATTCGCCGTCGGTGGCAACGGGATTCTCACGCCGCAGGGTCCGCCTTATTACACCCAGGGCATCAACCCGTTCCGCCTGATCGCCGACACCACAGGCAGTTACCTTATGGCCCTTGACCAGGAGGCGCCTTCAAACGCAGCCTGCAGTCTGGCGCTCGGTTCCTCGGCCACTACTTGCGCCGACATCACCATCTTCCAGGTCAACCAGAACACCGGCCGGCTTACGCTGGTTCCGAACGCGCAGCTGTCGTCGGCCAGCGGCAGCTCGATCAACTACTTCCCGGTTCCCTCTAACCCGATCGACTTCGTCCTGGCGTCCAATGTTATCTTCACGCTCTACGGAACTCCGGCAACCGGCGACTACGTGTATCCGTACACCTACTCCACGTCCTCCGGCCAGTTAACCGAGACCCAAAACAGCCCTCAGCCGCTCAACATTGCACAAGCGACGGCGCTGGTAAGCTCCAATGGCGTGCTCTATGTTCTGGATAACGAGGCGCCAAACCCGAATCCGAACAAGGCCACCAGCCAGATTCTGCCTTTCCTCGCAGTGGTGAACGGCTCGTTGGATGCGCAGACCGGCGGCGCAATTGCCGACGATCCCGATCTATCCAATCCCATTTACCTGCTTGTCGAATCCAAGGGCAAGTTCCTCTACGTGGCCAACCAGGGCAACAATACTCTGGGCGTAAATGCGAACAGCGGAATCGCCGGCTACTTTATTACGACAACGCCGTCCTGGGCCACGACGCCTTTGACTCCGCAGACTTACGGAACCGGCTCCGGGCCGCAGTGCCTGGTTGAGGATCCTTCCGACCAGTTCATTTACACCGCCAACTTTAACGATTCGTCCATTACGGGCCGGGCGATTGACGTAAACGACGGCGTGCTCAACCCCCTGAACGTAGCCAACAGCTACAAGCTCCCGGGCCAGGCCAACTGGTGCCTGGTGGATGGACGCACAGACTAAGAATCAGGGCCGTAAGGAACTCCGGCTGGTGCGTGAACGCGCAGTTGAGCGCCGCAGCCAGTCGGGTTCGGGCCCCGTCTTAAAAAGAATTCAGCCGAATGCCGGGAGATGCCGCAGTTCCGGGCGCTTCGCAGTTCGATCTCAAACCCGATTTCCTGGAGCCCGCGGTTGGGCGCCGTGACGAAAGATGCGCATGAAGTTGAACAAATCGAGCCAGCTTGTGCTGGTCTCAGCAGCCAGCCTTCTCGCGGCTACGCTTGTGACCGCCTGCTCGCAGTTTACTCAAACCCTTACCGTGGACTTTGTCTATGTGGCCAGTTCAAAGGCTGCCGGCGCAAACAACTACGGCGAGATCAACATCTTTGAAATAAACTCCGAGTCCGGCGCCATGCGCCAGATCCCCGCCTCACCGGTCCCTTCCGGCGGACGCCAGCCTGTCGCCGAAGCGGTCTCCGCCGATAACTCCAGTCTCTTTGTTGTGAACCAGGACGACAACACCATCGTTCAGTTCATCATTGGCAACGACGGCAAGCTCTATCCCAATAACACCGTGAATACGCCCGGCGTTTACCCGCTGGCAGTGGCCGCAAACAAGTCAGACCTGTTTGTGGTGGACACCTACCAGCCGCTGCCCAACTGCTCCACCGCATCTCCCTGCTCCGGCTCCATCGCGGTCTTTCCGCTGCTGGCCGGCGGCTCGGCCAGCGGCGCGCCTTGCGCCACCAGCGTCTGCATCGGAACCGCGGCCACCAACTCCAGCGTGAGCGGACAGTATTGGCCGCTCGCCGTCCCCGGAAAGAGCGGCGACGTGATTGTGCCCACCGGGGTCAACGTTCTGCCCTCGGGCAACTTTGTTTACGTCACCGCTTACGACTCATCGAGCAAGCCCACTCATACCGGATATGTATTCGCATTCGCGGTCGGTTCAGGTGGAGTTCTAACCCCGGTGAACGGCTCCCCCTTCGCCGCCGGCACGCAGCCATCGGCCGTCGCCAGCGATTCTACCGGCGCCTATCTGTATGTGACCGACTACGCCGCCGGCAACGTGCAGGGCTTCGACATCTCGTCTGGAGCACTCACGCCCATGCCAGGCAGCCCGTTTGCGGCCGGCAACCAGCCCGCCGCCATTGTGGTGGACCAGTCATTCTCTTTTGCTTATGTGGCGAACGCCGGCGACTCGAATGTGACCGCCTACTCGATGAGTAAAGGCGCGCTCACCAACGTTGGCACCTACGCCACGGGAATCCAGCCGGTGGCCCTCGGTATCGATCCCTCGACGGCGCATTTTCTCTTTATCGCCAATTTTCTTGGCAATAATATCTCCGGCTTTGAGCTGAGCCAGACTGCGGGCACTCTGCTCATCTCGCAAGGCTCGCCGTTCCCGTGCAATGCCCTGCCTACCGCCGTTGCGGCCATTCCTCACAACGGCACGGGCGCAGGAATTCAGCAGTAAACACCGCCTTCGGCGGCACATTCGGAGCTATTCGCACTACCCCGTAGCTGGCTTTTACAATAGCTACTACGGGACAACCTAAACGAGTTTTTTTGCGGGCCCGGATTCGGTGGCCCACAACGAAGGAAGCGCATGAAGTTCAGCAAATTGAGCCAGCTGTTCCTGGTCTCTGTGATTGGTCTCGGAGTGGCGTCACTCCTGACAGCCTGCCAGCTTGTGACTGTCGACTACGTCTTTGTGGCCGACTCCGCCGGCAATACCCCCAGCAGCCCAGGACAGATTGAAGTTTTTGCGGTCGACTCGCAGTCGGGCGCGCTGCGGACAGGCGCTCCTACCGTGGCTACCGGCGGAGCACAGCCGGTCGCGCTCGCCCTTACCTCGAACTACTTTCACCTCTATGTGGCCAACGCCGGCAGCAACAACGTGGTGCACTTCTCCATCGACGGCCACGGCAACCTGACCAAGCAGGACACGATCATGTTGACCGCGGCTCCAGTTGCCTTGGCCGTCAACTCCACCAACAGCTTCCTGTATGTGGTTTCAGGCGGCAGTTCGCCAACGCTGACCGAGTATCCGCTGTCCAGCTCAGGCACCATCGGCACATTCACGGCCACTGAGCCGTTTTCGCTCAATTGCACCAGCGCTTCGGCCAGTTATCCTTCCGATACCATCGTTCCCACCGCGGCCACTGTCATTGCCAACGCGAACAACGTTTACATTGCGGCCTACGATTCCTCGGCATACAACCCCAGCGGCGCGGTCACCAGCACTGCCAATCCCGGATGGATCTTCGGTTTCGCCGTAGGCGCCAACGGCGCGCTCACCGCGCCCTCAGGAAACTGCAGCAGCTCGGTTGCCTACGACGTGTATAAGGCAGGCATCAAGCCCAGCGGCATCACCGGCGACCCGGTCAGCCGTTTCATCTATGTCACCGATTTCGCATCGAACGAGCTCATCGGCTATTCCATCCAGAATGCCGGTACGTTGAGCTTCATGGTCAACGGACCGTTCAAGACCGGCAACGAGCCTTCCGGCGTCGCAGTCGATCCGCGCGGCGTTTACCTTTACGTCACCAATCAGCTCGATTCCAACGTCTCGTCTTTCTCCATCGCTCTGCCCACCGGGACCCCCTCGACCGTCATCAACGTGGTTACGGGCACTTCCTCAGGAACAGATGTGCAGCCCGTCGCGCTAGCAATCGATCCGGCCCTGGGCCGCTTTATCTATACCGCCAATCGCCTCGGCAACTCCGTTTCCGGACTGATGCTCAACCCCGATACGGGCGCATTGAATGTGACGCAGGCAACCCCGTACCCCACCAGTGGGGCCAATCCCTCGGCGCTGGCTATCGTTCCCCACGGCAACCACTCTATCCAGGCCGTAACGCCGTAAGATCTGCAGTTGCCAGCAGAAAATGAAAGCCCGGCCCTCACGGCCGGGCTTTTATTTTCTGCTGAGCGGATCGAGCCACCTTACCGCCTTTTTCAACTATTTTGCCGGCCGACTGGAATTCTTTTTGCTATGTGCCGATAGAGGGATATCTCATCGATGTCTCATCAATCGATCACTCTCGGCGGAAGGAGAATTCAAATGTCCGTAGCGGGAATTTCAAGCGCAAGTTATTCGAGTTATAACTCGCAGAGCAACCAGGGTCCATTCCAGGACTATTGGCCGGAGTTCAAGCAGCTCGACAAAGATCTGCAGGCCGGCAACCTGAGCGCTGCGCAAACGGACTTTGCCAACCTCCTGAAGAATGCGCCACAGCTCGCGTCCAATGCCTCGTCGCAGACCGGAAGCCCCATTGCGCAGGCTTTCAAGCAGCTCGAACAGGACCTGCAGGCTGGGAATCTTTCGGCCGCACAGCAGGACTTTGCGACCATCAAGCAGGACTTCAAAAGTCTGAACACGCAACAGAGCCAAGCTTCCCAGGACAGCGAGAGCGTTGAAGGCCACAGTCACCATCACCTTGGCGGCGACGAATCAGACAGCAGTTTCAGCTCACTCTTCAGCCAGTTGGGCAAGGAACTGCAATCGGGCGATCTCTCCTCTGCGCAACAGACCTTCAGCACCCTGGAGCAGGACTTCTCATCGAATTCGCAGCAAAGTGGACAGACTGCATCCGATCAGGCGAGCACGAGCAGCGTTTCAGTAAATGTTTAGCGGTCGGCTGGAATCCTCTCCGGAATGTGTCGATGGAAATGTGCGCGCCAACCAGATGAAGCTGGCTGAAGCGTGCGGAGAATGAATATGTCAGTATCCGGTATTCTCAGCAGTAGCTTCTCGAACTCCGATATTCAGAGCAGCCAAAGCGAGTTCCAAAAGTTCCAGCAGGAATTGCAGCAGCTCGGACAAGATCTGCAGTCGGGAAACCTGAGCGCCGCCCAAGCGGACTTTGTCACCTTGCAGCAGGATGCGCCGCAGAGCGCTGCCAGTGCATCCTCCAGCTCCACCACCTCGACTCAAAGCGAAAATCCAATCGAACAGGCATTCAAGCAGCTCGCGCAGGATCTACAGTCGGGAAACCTGAGCGCCGCTCAGCAGGATTACGCGACCATCCAGCAGGACGCGCCGCAGAGTGCTGCCAGTGCATCCTCCAGCTCCACCACCTCGACTCAAAGCGAAAATCCAATCGAACAGGCATTCAAGCAGCTCGGACAAGATCTGCAGTCGGGAAACCTGAGCGCCGCTCAGGCGGACTTTGCCACCTTGCAGCAGGACGCGCCGCAGGGCGCTGCCAGTGCATCCTCCAGCTCCACCACCTCGACTCAAAACGAGAATCCCATCGAACAGGCGTTCAGCCAGCTCGCGCAGGATCTGCAGTCGGGGAATCTGACGGCAGCGCAAAAGGATTACGCGACGATCCAGCAGGACTTCAAGAATCAAGCCGCACAGCAGAGCCAGGCAGACCAGGGGAATGAAGGCACGGAAACGCACCACCATCACCATCATGGCGGCGAAAGCTCACAGAATGGTGTCAGTCAGTTGTTCAGCCAACTTGGACAGGAGCTTCAATCGGGCGATCTCTCCTCGGCGCAACAGACCTACACCTCCCTGGAAAAGGATTTCGCGGCGTATTCCCAGCAAAGTGGACAGACTACTTCCGGCCAGTCCAGCACCAGCAGCGTTTCAGTCAACGCGTAGCGGCCGGCAGAATAACGGATATGGCTACCTGCAGGTAGCGCCGGCCATTTGCATCCGATCCCTTGTGCATCGGATTCTCCAGCCAGAGACAAACGTCAGCCAGGCAGATTCTGCTTGTTAACTGGGCAAGGATTGCCCAGCGTGGCCTTCCAGCCGTCCGCAAAACCCATCGCCTGAAGAAGACATCGGTTCCGACGCCGGCTATGCCCAGCCGGAAAACGAATCGTCGTCCGTTCCGTTACTCACCCGTTCATTTTGCCTCTGTTCGCCTGTCTCCGACTCCCCATCGTGCTGCTCTTGTTCTTCCTGGGAGTCGCCCCGCCCTGCCAGCCTGACTACAGCATCTTCTTCACCGTCAATGCTGCCGGCCAGCGATGAGGCGGCGCTGCGAAGTTTTTCCCTGGTGCGCGCGGCCTCGCGCTGGGCCTCAGCGCGCGCCGCGGCGTAGATGCAGTTCATCTGAAAGTTCGGATCGGTTTGGATGCCGTGCATGTGCATAGCTCAACCTCTCAGACAGCTCCGGGCCTTGAACTCGCCGCTTTCAGTTGGCTCAAGCCGGAAATCGGAGCCGGGTTTTAATCTAACCCGTGCGGAATAAGAAGCAATTGTGCAGCCAAACACCGCATTCGCCCGGAGCAGGATGCTCAGTCAGCTACAAATCGTCGGCCACACAAACCCAGCGAACCCAAAGCGATAGCGGCCGAAAGCCGGAACCGTGCTATAGTGAAGATGCGCTCAATGATTTGGACGTGAGCGGTAAACTGCCCGCAAAAAGGGCAGCCTGCCTTGCACAGATTATCCCTAGCCCATTGAGAACGAGGCTTCCAGGAAATGGACCTTGTCTTTGGGGTGGAGCGTGGCCACGGATTTCCCATCCGGTAAAACATTGCCTTGGATTGCATTGCGCCGTCCGGCACTTCTTTTGAAGCGTTCATCCTCCTTGATTGGATTGGGGCGCTCGACACCGGGAGAACGCGGGAACGTGGCGTCGGATGGCATGATGCCAGTCCGGCCATGATGCAGCGTGCGGCAGCTCCGGGCCTCGAGTGTTTTCTCTTAGAACGCTTGCCGGCCAGTCTACAGATACGACTTTCGGTTCTCCCTTACGCATATCGATAAGCACATGCTCGTGCGCTATGCGTGCGCGCGTCAAAGCCCGGTTCCGTCCGCGGGTTCCTGTTGAAACAGGACCCGGAGTGTATGAGGAACCCAAGAAAGAATATTTTGATCACTCAGTTTTCAGAGCTTAATCTCTCCGCGCCCCTGATGGCGCGGCTCAACGCCAACAAGTTTGAAATCCCCACACCGGTGCAGGCCGCAGCCATTCCCCCGGCCCTTGAAGGCCGCGACGTACTGGCCACCGCGCAGACCGGAACCGGCAAAACACTCAGCTATCTCATTCCCGTGGTGGAACTGCTGCAATCCGCCGCAGCGCGCGGCCCCGCGGCCCATGCGCTCATTCTGCTGCCCACGCGCGAGCTGGCCATGCAGGTGGAAACAGCCTTTCGCGCCATCCGCTCCAGTTCCTCGCAAGACGTGGCCCTGGTGGTCGGCGGCATGCACGAAGACTCGCAGCTCAAGGCGATTCGCCGCGGCGCGCGCCTGATTGTTGCTACCCCCGGCCGGCTTGAGGATTTCCTCAAGCGCAAGCTGGTGCGGCTCGACCAGGTCAAGATTCTGGTGCTGGACGAAGTGGATCGCATGCTCGACATGGGCTTTCAGCCCGCCATTGCGCGCATTGCGGCCACGCTGCCTGCCACGCGCCAAACGCTCTGCTACTCGGCAACGCTCGAAGGCCAGGTTCGCGAGGTAGCGCACAAGTACCTGAACAACCCCGCGCGCATCGAGATCGGCTCAGTGCTCAAGCCGGCTGAGAACGTCGAGCTGCGCACCTTTGAGGTCTCTCCTGAAAACAAGCAGGACCTGCTCGAGCACCTGCTCGGCGCGGAACAGGGCAGCTTTCTGGTGTTTGTGCGCACCAAGCATGGGGCCGATCGCGTCGCGCGCAGGCTCGCCCGCTCCGGCTGGTCGGCCACGCAGATTCACGGCGACCGCACCCAGTCGCAGCGCAACGCAGCCCTGCGCAGCTTTAGCGAAGGCCATCACCGCGTGCTGGTCGCCACAGACGTTGCCGCCCGCGGCATCGACGTAGCCAACGTGGCGCATGTCATCAACTTCGACATGCCCAAGGTTGCCGAGGACTTTGTTCACCGTGTAGGCCGCACCGGCCGCGCTTCGGCGCGTGGCGTTGCCTCAACCTTTGCCGGTCCCGCGGAACGCAACGACCTGCGCAAGATTGAGCGGACGCTGGCCATCAAGATGAAGCGCTTCAGAGTAAGCAATATCAGCGAACACGCGGCCTAGCCTTCAGGCGCGCCGGAAACGCAACCAAGCCCGCGCCCGACTCTTTCGCCTTCCAACGGCGGCAGAGTCGGGCGCGGCTTTTTTGTGTGCAGTTTTCTGTCGGACCCTGAAAAATAGCGCCCAACACTTGCTCGATGATCTTACTGTTCTGCTGGCGACATCGGAGAATCACGGGTATCGGAATCTGGACGATTCTGGTAGGCCGAGGAATTGTACAAGTGGCCATGGCAACGCGTTATAGAGTAAAAATTTATTGTTATTCAATAATTACATGTTGCAATGCGAGAATTTCGATGTATTATCAGGTGCGTAAAGAGATAGGGCTCAAAGGAGGATTCAAGATGCAACCTGAGAACGAGGCGAGATTGGCGAGGATCAAGAAGCTCAGTGGGATTTTGCGCGGGATATGCAAGGTGTTTCTGGTGTTCTGTGTGATCGGATTCTTGGCGCAGACGCGTTCTTTGGCGTTTTCGCGGTGCCAGACATCGGGGGTTGTCCACTGTGCTTACTGGGTGGGCTTCAACGGAGTGGAATTCAATGTCTCTGAAGTGTATGGTGTGACGAATCGCGACCTGGTTACGGATTCTGATCGGGTTGTGTTTGGCTTCATCTTCGCGCTGGGCTTCGGAGCCATGTTCAACTGTGGTTATCAACTCCATGGGTTGCTGGGCAAGTACTCCCGTGGTGATGTCTTCACGACGGAATCTGCCGGACAGATTCGCAAGTGGGGGATCGCGTGCGTGTTGTTGGGAGTCTTCGACCTTGGGTTGACGCTGACGCCGCACTTAATTGCGAACGTCCACAACGGGCAGTCAGGAGGGGGACTGAGCCTGATGGGTATCGGGCTGGTTATTATGGCGATCTCGTGGATTATGGAGATGGCGGCGGAGATGCGTGAAGAACAGGACCTGGTCATTTGAGTGAGGGCGAGTGATGCCGATTGTGGTGAATGTGGACGTGATGCTCGCGCGGCGGAAGATGCGGTCGAATACGCTGGCGGAGCTGGTGGGCATTACGGCGCAGAACCTGTCGGTGCTGAAGACAGGGAAGGCGAAGGCTATCCGGTTCAGCACTCTGGAGCGGCTGTGCGAGGTGTTGGAGTGCGAGCCAGGGGATCTGCTGGCGTATGAGAAGGAGTTGAACTCGGATGAAGAGACCTCAGAGGACAAGTAGTCGGCTTATGACAAGCGACCCTCTACCCGGAGTGACCCTCTACACGGCGCGGAGTTTTCGTTGACTCCCATTCTGAATTCGGGTATTCTAAAGACCTTGCGCGGTGTTGCGCCTGAGGTTTGTGTGTGGGTTCCCAATGGCCGTTCCTGGCCAACGGGAAGGCAAGAAATACACGCTGACCGGACTGGTGAACGACCCTTTGTTTCTGGGGGTTTACTGGAGCAGGCCAAAGGCTGCTGAACGCCGATTCGGTTCAGTAAGGCCGTAGAACCCAAGCAATCCTCACCCGAACAGATTTGTTTGGCAGTGGGTAGAATCCAGGCCCGTGCGCATTTGAGCGTGGGCAATCGTGTTTTGTGCAGGTTTTTTTCTTTTTGCGAAGAGGTTGGAGTCAGATGGGAACCTTTGTTCCGAGCGGCAAGGATATTGACCGCAAATGGTATGTGTTAGACGCCAGCGGCAAGACGCTGGGGCGCCTTGCCACCAAGGCCGCCGATGTATTGAGCGGCAAGCTGAACCCCCGCTACGTGCCGTACATCGACACGGGCGATCACGTGATTGTGATCAACGCGGACAAGGTTCGCCTCACCGGCCTGAAGGCCGACAGCAAGGTTTACCGCCGCTACACGGGCTTTCCCGGCGGCCTGCGCGAAGAGTCGTTTATACGCCTCATGAACCGCAAGCCTGAGGAAGTTCTAGAGCAGGCGATCAAGGGCATGCTGCCAAAGACCAAGATGGGCCGCCAGATGGCGACCAAGCTGAAGGTCTATCGCGGCGACCAGCATCCCCACGTGGCGCAGCAGCCCGTGGCGATGGAGATTAAGTAAGAGCAGCTACTAGCTGCTAGCTTCTAGCTCCTAGCTTTTATCGCGGGAGCAGACGCCGGAAGCCCTGAACGATGGGGAGTTCGGATTGGGAAAAGCTAGAGGCTAGAAGCTAGAAGCTAGGAGCTAACTAGGAATGGCAGATCTGGTTCAGTATTACGGCACAGGACGGCGCAAGTCGGCAATCGCGCGTGTGTTCCTGCGCCCCGGCACGGGCGAGTGGAAGGTGAACGGCAAGCCTTTCGATGTCTACTTTGTCACTGAGCAGCAGCGGGCTTCGGCCAAGCGCTCACTGGCGGTCGTCGAGCTTTCCGGCTCCTTCGATGTGGTCACCACGGTCAAGAGCGGCGGAGTCGCCTCGCAGGCCGATGCGGTGAAGCTGGGTGTTGCCCGGGCCCTTATCGAGTTCAACCCTGAGCTGCGCAAGACGCTCAAGGCTGAAGGTTTGATGACCCGCGATGCACGCCAGAAGGAACGCAAGAAGTACGGCCAGAAGGGCGCGCGCAAACGGTTCCAGTTCTCGAAGCGCTAGTCGTTTCGAAAGCTGTCAGGTTTCAGCCGCCAGCTTTCAGCTTTTCGTTGCCGAGTTTTCTGTATCGGGTGCCCAATGGGTTCCCGAACGGCAAGGAAAAGCTGAAAGCTGGAAGCTGGAAGCTGATGGCCGGTAACATAATTCCCGCATAAGCGGGTTCAATCCGGGTCGCGGCAGAGCCAGCCCGGATGCAATCCACAAAGGAGGGCCATTGGCCACTATCACAATGAAGGAGCTGCTCGAAGCGGGTGTTCACTTCGGGCATCAGACGAAGCGCTGGAATCCAAAGATGAAGGAATATATCTTTGGCGAGCGCAACGGAATCTACATCATCGACCTGCAAAAGACGCTCAAGCTGTTTAAGGATGCGTCCAAGTTCGTCACCGACCTGTGCGCCAGCGGCAAGACCATCTTGTTTGTCGGCACCAAGCGCCAGGCACAGGACGCGGTAGCCGAAGAGGCCACGCGCGCCAGCATGCCCTATGTGAACCAGCGTTGGCTGGGCGGCCTGCTGACCAACTGGGTGACGGTGCAAAAGTCGGTGAAGCGCCTTCAGGAACTCGACGATATGGCTACCGATGGCCGCTACGAGCTGCTCACCAAGAAAGAAGTTATCAAGCTGGAGCGTGAGCGCAAGCACCTGCAGGCCAACCTGGCCGGCATCAAGAACATGAAGCGCCTGCCCGACGCCCTGTTCATCGTGGACTCGAACAACGAAGCCATCGCCGTGAAGGAAGCCCGCAAGCTCGGCATCCCGGTTGTGGCAGTAGTCGACACCAACTGCGACCCGACGGTTGTCGATTACGTTATTCCCGGCAACGACGACGCTCTGCGCGCCATCCGCCTGTTCACCTCGAAGATTGCCGACTCGGCAGCCGAGGGCGTGAACCTGGTGGGCGATAAGGCGTTTGCCGAAGTGCAGCCCGCACCGGTTGAAGCTGAAGTCGAAACCGCTGCTGTTGTTGTTGCTCCTGAAGCGGCGGCCGTCTCTGACGAGCCGGTGGACATGGAAGCAGTGCTGGGCGGCGGAATTCGCAAGGCCCCTGCTGCGGTTGCGGTTCTTGAAGCGGACGAGCCTGCCGAAGGCGCACTTTAATCGAAGCTGCGCGCGCCGGCGTTTAAGGAAATGGCGCGCTAGCGGAAACACGAATACTAGGCCGCCGCGGCCTGCGGCTGTGGCGGCTCTGCAAGAATCCAATTAGATGCCCTTGACTTCCTGAAACGCCCGGGGTGCGCATACTGAGACGAGCGTGGTAAGCCGGTTCAGGTGCCACGCTTTTCTTATGCCGTTCAACATGCGGCGTGAACCCGGATAAAGCTGGCCTGCGAGCCAGGAAAAGAGAGATGACGACAGTGAGCGTAAAAATCGATGCCAAGCTGGTAAAGGAGCTGCGCGAGAAGTCGGGCGCTCCCATGGGCGACTGCCTTAAGGCACTGCAGGAAACCAACGGCAACATTGAAGAGGCGTTCGTGGTGCTGCGCAAGCGCGGTATGGCTTCAGCGCAGAAGAAGGCTTCGCGTTCCACCAACGAAGGCTCCGTGTACCCCTATATTCATCCGGGCGGCAAGCTCGGCGTGCTGGTCGAAATCAACTGCGAGAGCGATTTCGTGGCCCGCACTGAAGACTTTCAGGATCTGCTCAAGGATATCGCCATGCACATCGCTGCCAGCGATCCCCGCTATGTGCGTCTCGAGGACGTGACGCCTGAAGATCTCGCGCGCGAGAAGGACATCTACCGCTCCCAGGCTGCAGCCACCGGCAAGCCTCCCGCCGTTATCGAGAAGATCGTGGACGGCAAGATGGCTAAGTTCTACGAGGAAGTCTGCCTGCTTGAGCAGCCCTTCATCAAGGACCAGGCCATTACCATCAAGGAGCTCATCGGCCAGAAGGTCGGCAAGCTCGGCGAAAACATCACCGTGCGCCGCTTTGCCCGCTTCAAGGTGGGTGCGCCCGAGTGGACCGTGGCCACCACCAAGGCTGCAGAGCCCGCCGCGGAGTAACAACCAAGTTTGTACGGAGGAAGGCCAAAGGCCCGGGGCGCACGCCTCGGGCCTTTGTATTTGTGCGATCATGCAAGTTTCAGCGGACCCCGCGCGCGATCCGCTCTCGCATTGCGTTATTGCAGCGGAAGAACGCGCAGCGACTTTACGTACATGTGATGGCCTTCGGGATGATCGGGAACTTTGCCTGCATAATCCATCAACGCCGTTGAGAAGCGGATATCGGTTGCACCGTGAATGGAGTTGCTGGTGCGGATCGCGGCCACCGGTAGGCCGTCGACTTCGTAGATCACATCCGTAGGCGTCCACAGCACGCCAATGTCGTGAAACTGCGAGTAGAAGTAGTGACTGAAACGGCTGTCGAATCCGACTGCCGGCGGAAAACTTCCATCGATCTTGTTATTGTTGTGCAGCGTCATGCGATTGATGTTTGGAAAATGCAATTCGCAGACGTCGATCTCAAAGTGATCCTCGGTCACCAGCCAGAAGGCATTGTTCATTCCGTCGATATCCGCGGCTTTGATGGTTGCTTCGTAAAAGCCGAACTGAAAATGCTGCTTGCTGATGATGGAGCCGGTGGACCATTGTGCCTTGCAGTCGGTTGCGACGCGCGTGCGCAGTTGCAGTCCGTCTGGGCTTGCAACATCATTCTCAGGCCGGCGGCAGGACGTGAGGTAATCGTCGGAGATGAATTGCCAGTCGGCGGCAAGCTTCTGCTGGTCGTCGAAGTTGGTTGCATACACAGGCTGGATATTGCCGGAGCGGTAAAGCGCGATCGCCTTGCGGTCGGCGTCAGTCACCGGGCGTCGCTGTCCCCATGGCTGGTCGGGATTGCCCCAGGTGAGTTTTTGCAAAACTGCCTGCTGAGCAAGTATGGGCGCCGCCAGCAACAGGCTCGCTGTAAAAGCGCATGCAAAGCGACAAACGCTTCGCGCATACGAGGCGGATTTCATATCGTTTCCCTTCAAAATGGAGTTGCGCGACTCACTCGCTATCGTATCAGCGCGCACGCAGGCGCCCATGCGGGCAGCGCAGTGCCCTCGGGGCAAGCGCATTTGAAACGTGATAGCAGAGATTCGTTCGGACAAAGGGCATTCATGCTGTTTTTGGGAGGGAGCAGGGGCATTGATGCCCCTGAAAAACTATTGAACAGGAAACGGCTTTAGCCGCGGGCATTTCAGCGTAAAGCGATGCAATGCCCGCGCCTGAAGGCGAGTCTATTCGCTGCCCACATCAGGGGCATCAATGCCCCTGCTCCCTCCTAGAAAAAAACTCCAAACAACAGCGCGCAGTCAGCGAGGTTTTCAAATGCGATTGCCCTGGCTGTGCCCTGCTCCGGTCCCGCGGGCGCGTTCCGCCTCCGTGGTATCATCGCTTCTGATAGCCGCTCCATTCAAGGCCATGCGGCAGCTTTCCTATCTTGACTATTTCCCATAACTCCGTGACCCCGCAAATCGCTGACGAACAAACGACAGCCGAAGCCCCCCCCGGTTTGCCGGGTTGGCTCACTGCGTTTGAGCCGCGACGCGGGCTTTCGAACGGCCACCTGCAGACGATTGTCGGAAACTTTCTGCCCCGCCCGCCGCTCGAGTTCGCAGCGGTTGAGGAGCTGATCCAGGTGGACCCCGCAGACGGCAGCCGCGTGCTTTGCCATTGCCACTGGCAGCCGGAAGAAGTACGAGCCGCGCGGCTCACCGTGGTTCTGGTGCACGGCCTTGAAGGCTCGTCGAACTCACGCTACATTCAAGGCCTCGCAGCGCGTGCGTGCTCGGCGGGCTTCAACGTGGTCCGCATGAACATGCGCAACTGCGGCGGCACAGAGAAGCTTTCGCCAACGCTTTATCACTCCGCGCTATCCGGCGACGTGGGCGCGGTCGTCGACTACGTAACCGGCAAGTTTGGATTGCGGCGGGTGGCACTTGTCGGCTATTCCATGGGCGGCAACCTGGTGCTGAAGCTTGCCGGAGAATGGGGCAGCAGGCCTCCGCTCGCAGCCGTCGCCACAGTCTGCCCGGTCATCGATCTTGCGCCTAGCTCCGATGCTCTGCATGAGCCGTTGAATCGCGCCTATGAGATGCGTTTTTTGCGCGGACTGATGCGCCGCTTTCACCGCAAGGCAGAGTTATTTCCTAGCCACTACCAAACCTGCAGCATTGGCCCGGTTCGCTCCCTGCGCGAATTCGACGACAAAATCGTTGCCCGTTTTTGCGGCTTTCGCAATGCAGACGATTACTACTACCGCGCCTCAGCCGCGCGCGTCGTTCACCGCATCGCCGTTCCCACGCTTATTGTCTGCGCGCAGGACGACCCTTTCATTCGTCTGTTGCCAGAGACGCGCAATCGCATCCTTGCCAACCCCCACGTGGCTTTTGCGGAAACGCGGCACGGCGGCCATTGCGCCTATCTCTCCCGCGAAAGCGGCGACGACATCCATTGGGCCGAGGCGACAGTGATCCGCTATCTGCAAGCGACAGCGCCGCAGAGTGAAACCGGAAACCCGCATGGATCAGGCACCGATGGATTCTGACTGGGAGGTTGAGGTTGGCGGCGACGCTCCGGTCATTGAGCCGGATTGGCCGGGGTTCGTCGATCTGCGGCTGCAACCCGAACTCATCGACAAGATTGCCGAAGCTACTGCTTCTGCGCCTCTGGCGGCCCTGCTGCTTGCTCTCAATCGCGCTGGTTCGGCGCTCTACACGTCGAAATGCGATCTGTGGGAACCGGAGCCCGCGGCGCTGGCCTGCTATGTCGATCTGCTTCCCCGCGAGGTCGAGGTCTTCAAATCCATTGAGCAGGCCGAGGCGTTTTGCCGCGACGCAGTCGCCCGCTTGAATGAGCTTGAAGCTGGCGATTCGAGCAGCGCCGGCCAGCCGATCACGGCCAGTTTCGCGGAATCGATGGAAACCGCAATCAACCTGGTGATTCGCCAGGCCGTCTCGTCCAAAGCTGAAGGATATGGCGTGACGGCGTACCTCAGCGCCAAATCTACCAATGCCGCCCAGACCACCGAGGCGCTTTCAGCAGTAATGACGGCCTGCGCGGAAGCTCTTCTGAGTGTGCGGCTTCCGCAGAGCCCCATTCAACGCTAAAATAAGAGAGCGCGGGCGAGTAGCTCAACTGGATAGAGCACCGGCCTTCTAAGCCGGGGGTCGCGGGTTCGAATCCCGCCTCGCCCACCATTCAATCTCCACTTCCCCTATTTTCAAGTACTTACCTTCATTTCGGACCTCCATTTTGGCCTTCAACCCCCGGCCGATTTTTGTGGAAAACTCAAAAAGGCGTGTACAAGGAATTCTTTCCGGCCGGGGAACGAATTGGATTGGATCGTGCACGCACACAGCCTATCACGCTCGCTCGTTCTCGGTTGTGGATCAACAGCCGCCTTAGGCCAGCGTGAATACTCACTGGCGGGAGGGCTAAGCACAGTTGTCGCAGCAGCGAGTCACCGTCACCTGTCGATACAGTGGTGGTGAAGGTTCCGGCGGTGACTGCGACCCATTCAAGCCGCCGCAAATTCGCCAAATGCGAACGATCCTCGGGCTGCTCAAGTCATTCGGCAAACCTACCGCGCACCGCGATCTACGACTCGACAAGCCCCGCGATCAGTCGGGACAAGCTGTCTGATGTCGGATCAGCAGCATGTTTCGGCACCGTGATCCCCACCTGATAGCGTGAGCTGGATAGCATTTCGCCGGAGCCTGCGGCGTTATGCGGACCGATGAGGTATGTTGGTTGGGAACGTGGCTGCTGACGCTTGGTCTGCGTGAACTTGAGAGGAGTTTCGGGAGCCTATGAAACTCAGCAACATATCCATTCGCAACTTTCGACGCATCGAGAGCGTTGAAATCGACGTTGAAGATAAAGAGACGATCTTCGTCGGACCGAACAACAGTGGAAAGACTTCGGCGACGGCGATCTTCCGCTGCTTTCTCGGTGGACGCAATTTCAAGATCCACGATTTTTCCGTTGCGCGAGTCGCCGACTTCGAGAAGTTCACGGCTTCAGGGCAGGCGTCCGACTTCCCGGAAATCAGCCTGGACCTCTGGTTCACAATCGACCCGAATTCCATCGCTTTTGGGCGTGTCTTTACGTTGCTGCCGAAGCTTTCCGATTTCACCCGAGTCGGCCTGCGGTTGTCCTACGGCATTGACGATGCCAAGAAGCTTCGCGAGCTCTATTTTGCTGCCTATCCGGCTGACCAAAATGGCATGCGTGCGAAGACGCTGTTCCAATACCTCGACATGGATAACAACCTGCACCGCCATTCGATGGTTCGGTATGAGTCTCTTGAGGAGCGAGAGGGGGCCGGGGGCAACGCAACCGAAACCATCGCCACGGTTTTAGAGCCCGAGGAGGGAAAGCGTCTAGTCAGGCACTTGATCCGGGTCGACTTTGTCGACGCACAGCGCAATATTAACGACGACGACAGCAGTCGGAGCAACCGGCTTTCGGCCGCCTTCGCATCCTATTACCGGAAGAATCTTGAACAAGCCGGATACGCCGCGGAAGCGCATAAGGTGATCGATGAGAATAATAAGCAGATCACTGAGCATTACGAGGTTCAGTTCAAGCCGCTTTTCGATTTGATTAAGGGTCTCGGAGTCCCCTCGGTCAACGATCGCGAACTTCGCATAATCTCGTCCCTAACTCCCGAAACGGCTTTGCGCGGCAACACCGAGCTGCTATACGTCGATCCCGACCGGGAACACGAACTGCCGGAACTTTACAACGGTCTCGGCTTCAAAAATTTAATTTACATGGCCATCCAGGCGCGACATTTCCACTCGCAATGGCTGATGACCTCGGAGAATAGACCGTTGTGCATGCTGATCTTCATTGAGGAGCCAGAGGTCCATCTTCATGCGCAAGTTCAGCAAACCTTCATCGCCAATATTTGGAATGTGATCAACGATTCCGCCAAGGCGGCTCAGCAAGCGAATCAAGTGCCGCAACTAATTGTTACAACGCATTCGTCGCACATCCTCGACACCGTCGACTTCGGGAAGGTCCGCTATTTCCAGCGCTGCCATTTGAAGGGCGAGGCATCGACCGCCGCCATTCGCAATGCATCCAGCGTGCGGAGCCTGCGCGCCTTTCAGCCCGAAGCCGAAGTCATCGACGGGAAACCTGTTTCGCCTGCGGACGCACTCGCCTTCCTCAAGCGATACTTGCGGCTGACGCATTGCGACTTGTTTTTTGCCGACGCCATTATCCTCGTCGAAGGAGCAGCCGAAAAGCTGTTGATGCCGTCGATGATCGAAATGTCTGCAAGCCGGCTACGCACTATCTGCCTCACTGTTCTCGAGGTCGGAGGAGCGTACGCGCACCGTTTTGAAGGCCTGCTTTCATTTCTACGCATTCCGTATCTTGTCATCACTGACCTCGACTCCGTTGCTCCGAGCGGGTATCCGCCAGGGCCGACGCATATAAATGGACCAGTGTTGCTATATGCAAAGCGAGGTGAGGCAGTGAGAAGGGGATATGGACAATCCCCTGAAGTATTTTTCTGAGTTGACTGACCCTCGGGTGGAACGGAACCGGGAACATCTGTTGGAAGAGATTCTTCTGATCGCCATCGCAGCGGTTTTGAGCGGGGCCGAAAGCTGGAACGACATCGCCGATTACGGCAAGGACAAGCAAGAGTGGTTGCAGACGTTTTTAGCGCTTCCTTCGGGAATTCCTTCGCACGATACCTTCAATCGGGTGTTCGCGGCTCTTGATCCGGAAGAGATGGAAAAGGGCTTTGCGGTCTGGGTCGCGTCAATCGCCAAGCTGACGGCGGGTGAAGTTGTGGCCATTGACGGCAAGACGTTGTGCGGCACGCGCGAAACCGGTAAGAAGAAGCTGGTCCACATGGTTTCGGCTTGGGCCAACTCTAACAATCTGGTGCTTGCCCAGCGCAAGGTGGATGAAAAATCCAACGAGATCACGGCCATTCCCAAGCTGTTGAACGCGCTTGAGTTGGCAGGCACCGTGGTCACTATCGATGCCATGGGCTGCCAGCGTGAGATCGCCAGCCGGATCATCGAGAAGAAGGCCGACTACGTGCTGGCCGTGAAGGAAAATCAGCCCGGTCTGCTGGCCGACATCAAGGACTCGTTTCAGATGCTGGCCGCCGACGCGGTGGCCGAAGAAGTTGACTGCGAACACGGGCGGGTCGAGCGACGCAACTGTTCAGTCGTGGCCGACCTGAGTCTGCTGGAAAGACCCTTCGAGTGGGCGTCGCTGCAAGCGTTGGTGCGTATCGAGTCGGAACGGTACCACAAGGTCTCGGGTAAAACCGAGCGCGAAATCCGCTACTACATCACCAGTCTCAAGCCCGATGCCCGGCGGCTGAACGGAGCCATCCGTCAGCACTGGGGTATCGAAAACAAACTACACTGGGTGCTAGATGTGGGATTTGGCGAAGACCTGGACCGAAAACGAGCAGGGCATGCAGCGCAAAACTTCTCGCTGCTCAACCGCATAGCGTTGAACCTGCTCAAACAGGAAACAACCTTCAAACGCGGTATCAAAGGAAAACGCCTCAAAGCCGCATGGAACCATCCATATCTGCTGAAATTACTGGGAATTTGATATGCGTCGGCCCTG
>Ga0302319_10005525_pt1 | contig 25407 bp, 19 predicted proteins | sample Bog_T0_2_FD_203319 | JGI IMG/M metagenome (GOLD analysis project Ga0302319, IMG submission 203319) | Peat permafrost microbial communities from Stordalen Mire near Abisko, Sweden - Bog_T0_2 | ecosystem: Environmental > Terrestrial > Soil > Wetlands > Peat | place: Sweden: Abisko, Stordalen Mire...
CAATGCCTGGTTAAGCCGGGCTCGCTCCAAATCAATGGCCTGCAGTTTCACGAGGTTTTCAATATGCTCTTGCATCCGTGCTTGAAGTCTACGGCATTCACCTTCCCTTCAGAAAACGGCCTAGTTTGTGGTTTACCGCTTGGAGCATTTGCAGACGACTTCAGGACGGCCACATTTCCCCTCATTTCCCCTTCTTAAAGAATGCATCTTAATAAACGCGGGGGTCCTTAAGAGGATGGAACCGACCGGGGATGAAGGTTTGACGCGAGTTCGCGCATCTTTCTGGCGAAGACATCGTTGGCTCGGCTGGATTCTCAGCGGGCTATTCGTGCTGCTTCTCGTGGCTGCGGGGATCGTCGGTGTGATGCTTCACCGGGCCGAGCCCTACATGCGCGCGCGCATTGTGGAGGAACTGCAGAATCATTTTCATGCACGGGTAGAACTGGACAGCTTTCACATGTCGCTGCTGCACGGTTTGAGGGCAGAAGGGAAAGGACTGCGGATTTGGCCGCCGGCAAAGATGCAGCAAACGAGGGCGCCCGAGACTGGAGGCCCTGATGAGCCCCTCATCAGCCTGCAGGAATTTCGATTCCACGCGCCACTGCATTATGAGCAAGGCAAGCCATTTCACATTCGAGTTGTTGAACTCAGCGGGCTGGAAATTCATGTACCGCCCAAGTCGCACGCCGAACCAGCTCCCAGCGATCAACCGATGCCTGCGCAGCCGAAGACGAACGGCGCGCTGTTCAGCCTCGAGGTGGGTACGCTTGAGTGTCTTGGGGCACACCTGGTGCTGGAGACTGATAAACCCGGCAAGCAGCCGCTGGAATTCGCGATTGCCCGGTTAAAGCTTATGAACCTGGAGGCAGGGGGAGCGATGAGCTTCAACGCGGAACTCACCAATCCGCGGCCGCTGGGAACGATTTATTCGAAGGGGAGTTTTGGTCCGTGGCAGGTTGGCGATCCGGGTGACAGTCCGGTTACGGGTGACTATCGGTTTGAGCACGCAGATTTGGGCACGTTCAAAGGGATAGCCGGAATTCTTTCTTCGATTGGCCACTACCAGGGAACGCTTCGGGACATGACAGTGGATGGAGAGACCGATACGCCAGACTTCCGTCTCACCCAATTCAACAGCCCGTTGCCGCTTCACACCGAGTTTCACGCCCGCGTGGATGGCACAAATGGCGACACATGGCTTGAGCCCGTGGACGCGATTCTCGGTCATTCGCACTTTACGGTAAACGGTGAGGTTGTGCGTGAAGCGACGGCCCTGACGGAGGCCGGGCACTCCGTGGATACACAGCAAGGCGGACGCGACATTACGCTCGCGGTAAACGTGGACCGGGCGCGTATTGAAGACTTCTTGCGGCTCACCAGCAAATCAGCCACGCCGCTGATGACGGGACCGGTGACGGTGCGAGCCAAGCTTCATATTCCACCTGGAACGGTGCCGGTAATCAGGCGAATGACACTCGACGGCAAATTCCAGCTGAACCATCTGGTGTTTACGAGCCCACAACTCCAGGGACGAATCATGCAATTGAGCCTGCGTGGGCAGGGGAGGCCGAAAGAAGTTAAGGATTCGGATCCATCCGATATCGACTCCACGATGGATGGAACTTTCCGGATGGCCGGGGCGGTCATAACGCTGCCGTCGCTCACATACACGGTACCGGGCGCTGAGGTGCAGATGAAAGGCAGCTATGGGGTAATAGGCGGCGCACTGAACTTTGAAGGAGCAGCGAAGATGGATGCCACGGTTTCAGCCATGGTGGGGGGCTGGAAAGGATTTCTGCTGAAGCCTGTGGATCGATTTTTCAAGAAGGACGGAGCGGGATCGGATATTCCAATCCACGTCCGAGGTACCCGAGAGCATCCTGAATTCGGATTGGACCTGAATCGCATGAAGAGCACTTCCGCTGAGCAGCCAGGCGACAACAAGGAACGATGAGGCGGATTCCTGCGAGTCTACGATCAACTCTCTGTTTTTGCCGATGCCTACCGAAAGCGCAATTGACCATGGCCTAGTGACAACGGACTCCGTACGGCCCCGGATGTGATAGTTTGGCGTGGTCGCACCGTTGCCGATTCTACGAGCAGCGGACGTAAGACAAGGAGACCGCAATGCATTGGACCAAGAGCATCGCAATCTGCGCCATCGCCCTTTGTTCGTGGGCTGGGGCGCTGTCCATCGGGATAACCTCAAGCGCACAATCCGCAATCTCAAACTCCGCCAGCGAGCAGGATTGGTGGAAGAACGCAGTGATCTACGAGATCTACCCGCGCAGCTTTCAGGACTCAAATGGAGACGGTGTCGGCGATTTGAATGGAATCACGCAACGTCTTGACTACCTGAGAGACCTGGGTGTGGACGCGATCTGGCTTTCACCGGTTTATCCATCACCGCAGGTTGATTTCGGCTATGACATTTCCGACTACAAGAATATTGATCCGCAGTACGGCACATTGAAGGACTTTGACAAGCTGGTTGCCGAGGCAGAAAAGCGTCACATTCGCATTATCATGGACATGGTGATGAACCACACGTCAGACAAGCATGAATGGTTCATCGAGTCGCGTTCGTCGCGTAACAATCCATACCGCGACTGGTACATGTGGCACGACGGCAAAGGCGAAACAGCCACGGACAGGGGCACGGTTCCAAACAACTGGCAATCTGACTTCGGGCACTCTGCGTGGGAGTGGGACGAGAAGACGCGCCAGTACTACTATCACAAATTCTATATTCAGCAGCCGGATGTGAACTGGAACAACCCGAAGATCCACGACGCGTTTAAAGACATCATTGGCTTCTGGTTGAAACGAGGGGTGGGAGGGTTTCGCTTCGACGCGATTACCACGCTCTATGAAGATCCAGAGATGCGCGACGAGGATATTCTCAAGGACAAGGACGGCAAGTCTTATTTGAACGACTACGGCGACATCGCGCTGAATGACACGCGCACAAACAACCTGCCGGGCACACATCCTGTGATGCAGGAGATGCGGACATGGAGCGACACGTTCAGTTCGAACAAATTTCCGGGGACGAGAGTGCTGATCGGGGAGACGTATCTGCCCAACATCGCGGAGTTGGCCAAGCAGTATGGAACCGCCGATAAGCCGGAGTTTCAGCTTCCGATGGACACGCAGGTAGGGTTCATCAACAAGCTTGATGTGGCGCAATTCAGGGACAAGTTGAATGACGTGGAGACGCAGATCGGCGGCAACATACCTCTGCTCGTATTCGACAATCACGACAATGCGCGCCTGGACGTACGCTATGGAGACGGCGTTCACGATACGGATATCCAGCGGGTGATCTCGACCATATTGTTTGCGAGCCGGGGAACCTCGCTCTTCTACTACGGCGATGAGATTGGCATGAAGACGACACCGCCTTTGCGGAAGGAAGATGTGAAGGATCCGGTGGGTCTTACCGGCTGGCCGAAAGACAAGGGCCGCGACGGGGAGCGCACGCCGATGCAATGGGACGGAAGTTCGAATGCGGGCTTCACGACTTCGGTTGCCAAGCCGTGGCTGCCGGTGCCACCCAACACGATCGCCATCAATGTACAGGTTGAGAAGAGCGACCCGAATTCACTTTTTGCCTGGTACCAGACATTGATTCATCTCAAGAAGACGAACCTCGCTTTTGCAAATGGCGAAAATACGATGTTGGACACTTCAAACACGAAGGTCTTGAGTTGGGTGAGGCAAACGGCGGGTCAGCCCGCGGTTGTGGTTTCGGTGAATTTTACGGCGGAACCGCAGATGGTGAGTCTCATCATTCCGGGCGGCGGTGTCAAGGCGAAGACATTGCTGAAGACACCCGGTGCTGCCGATCCAGAAGTGTTGAGCCAGATTCAACTTGGGCCCTTCGGCGTTTACATCGGAGAAGTGAAATAAGCGGGGCATGACGCACTGGCCTGTATAATCCTCCGTTGCCGTCAGCAATGGGCAACGGAGGATACAGATGGACGTAGTGTACGTAATTCCTTTGGCGCTGATCGCGCTTGTGTTACTCATCCTGATTCTTGGCAGCTTCTTTACGGTCCGCACGGCTGAGGTCGCGGTGATCACCCGCTTCGGTAAGTTTCTTCGCGTAGCCGAGCCCGGGTTGAACTGGAAACGCCCCTTCTTCGACACCGTTGCAGGTACGGTGAGTCTGCGCGTAAATCAGATTACCTTGACGATGGAGACCAAGACCAAGGACAACGTCTTTGTGACGATTCCGATCTCGGTGCAGAATCGCGTTCGACCGGAAAAAGTGTACGACGCGTATTACAAGCTTTCTGATCCGGTGGCGCAGATCAAGTCGTATGTGGAGCAAGTTATTCTGGGCCATGTTCCAGGTATGACGCTGGATGAAGTATTCGCATCGCAATCCAGTATCGCGGCTGCGGTCAAGCAAGAACTCGACGCGGACATGGCTCTCTTCGGCTATGAGATTGTGAACGTGCTGGTGACCGATATTGTTCCTGATGAAAAGGTGAAGTCGGCCATGAACGATATCAACGCCGCGCAACGCGAGCAGGTGGCAGCGAACGCCAGGGGCGAGGCTGAAAAAATCCTGGTGGTCAAAAAAGCAGAGGCCGAGGCGGAAAGCAAAGCGCTGCAAGGCCAGGGTATAGCGAATCAACGGAAAGCAATTATTGAAGGTCTTCAGTCTTCGGTCGAGCAATTTCAAAAAGCGGTGGAAGGCGCGTCGTCAAAGGAAGTGATGCAACTGGTGCTGGTAACGCAATACTTTGACACCCTGAAGTCGATTGGCGAAAACGATAAGACGAGCACGCTGTTTCTCTCTCATTCGCCGGGGGCTGTGAAGGAGGTATCAGACCAGATATTGCAGTCGATGCTGGTGGCGGGGAAGGCGCTTTCTTAATACTCATCCGAAGTCGAAAACCGGCGGTTCCCTTTCTGTCTCAAGGTAACCGCCGGACGGGTCCAAGAGTATTTCCGCTTAGGAACTGAGAGTGGAGTGCTTATTAGAGCAGTTTCGGAAAACACGTAGACTTTTCGAGGGCATCAACGGTGGCCTTTTCTTAAGGAAAACGCCACTTGAGTGTGTGCTTCCGGTCTACACCATTTCCGAAACCGCTATAGACTTCACTTCAAGTTCGTTGGACTTCTCACGATGGTCTATTCCCCACGGCAAGTCGAATGCGGAGCGATTGGCGGCGGTTATGCTTTTTGCCGCAACGGCCGTTAAATTGAGACGGATTGTTGCTTGCCCTAGCAAAGCCCATCGTGATTGACTTGGGTCCGAAGGCGGATTGAAAGATGGCATATATCCTCGCTTTAGACCAGGGGACAACGAGCTCCCGGGCGATCTTGTTTGATGAAGCAGGGACGATCGCTGCAGTGGCGCAGCACGAGTTTCAGCAGTTCTACCCGCAGGCAGGCTGGGTGGAACATGACCCAACTGAAATATTGAGCAGCCAACTTTCCTGCGCTATTGAAGCGCTTGGACGGGCCGGAGCGCGACCGCGAGATGTGGCTGCAATCGGCATCACGAATCAACGAGAAACTGTGATCGTGTGGGACCGCGAAACGGGAAAGCCGATTCATCCAGCAATTGTCTGGCAGGATCGGCGGACTGCGGCGCGCTGCTCGGAACTAGAGCAGGGCGGAGGCGGAGATGACATTTCCAATCGGACGGGCCTGGTGATCGATCCGTATTTTTCAGCAACAAAAATTGGCTGGATTCTCGACAATGTGGACGGAGCGCGCAAACGTGCAGAGAACGGCGAATTGGCTTTTGGCACCGTAGACAGTTGGCTCATCTGGCACCTCACCAGCGGCAAGCGCCATGTAACCGACGTGACAAATGCCTCGCGAACGCTGCTCTACAACATCGTGAAGGGGCAGTGGGATCCTGAGCTATTCAAGATCTTCGGCGTTCCTGAAAGCATGCTGCCGGAAGTTGTGTGGTCGAGCGAGAAGGTTGGTGAAGTGACCACCACGCTGGGACTAGGAGGAGTGGCGATCGCAGGTATTGCAGGCGATCAGCAGGCGGCGCTGTTCGGGCAGTTGTGCTGGACTGCGGGCGACGCGAAGAACACGTACGGGACAGGATGTTTTCTGCTGCAGAATATTGGCAACAAATTCATGCGCTCAAAGCACCGGCTGATCACGACGTTGGCGGCAAGTGCGCATCAACGCTTGGAGTACGCGCTGGAGGGGAGCATATTTATCGGCGGGGCGGTGGTGCAATGGCTGCGGGATAACCTGAAGCTGATTGGCTCTTCCGCCGAAGTTGAAGAATTAGCCGCTAGTGTGCCGGACACTGGAGGAGTGGTGTTTGTGCCGGCTTTTGTGGGCTTAGGCGCGCCTCATTGGGACGCGCATGCAAGCGGAATGCTGATTGGTTTGCGGCGGGATACCACGCCCGGGCATATTGCGCGCGCGGCGCTGGAGAGTATCGCCCTTCAAGTTGCCGACGTCCTCGAAGCCGTGCACAGCGAGACCAACGCGCCCCTCGCCGCGTTGCGTGTGGATGGCGGCGCGTCAGTGAATAACCTGCTGATGCAGTTCCAGGCTGACGTGCTTGGTGTGCCTGTGGTGCGGCCGCAGGTGACGGAGACGACCGCCCTCGGTGCAGCTTACTTGGCGGGGCTCGCCACTGGATTCTGGGGTGGCCCGGAAGAGTTGCGGATCAAGCGCCAAAACGATGTGCGGTTTGAGCCACGCATGGATGCGGGGGAGCGCAAGGCGAGGCGCGAGTTGTGGCGGCGTGCCGTGGAACGGGCAAAGAACTGGACTGAGTGACGGAGAAAAATATGCGCAGGGAAGAGATGTTGCGCACGATCCGTGAGCGGATAGAGCCGTGGGACATTGCTGTGATCGGTGGCGGTGCCACCGGCATGGGAGTCGCTGTGGATGCGGCGGCGCGCGGTCTCGATGTTGTTCTTGTGGAAGCCCATGATTTCGGTAAAGGCACCAGCAGCCGCAGCACCAAGCTCGTCCATGGCGGGGTGCGCTACCTGGAACAAGGCAATATTCCGCTGGTGATGTCTGCCTTGAAGGAGCGCGGACTGATGCGCCAGAACGCCCCGCACCTGGTACACGATCTGGCATTCGTGGTGCCGAACTACTCGTGGTGGGAATCACCGTTTTATGGAATAGGTTTGAAGCTTTATGACTTGCTCGCCGGCAAGTATGGGTTTGGCGCGTCCCGGCTGCTTTCGAAAGAGGAAACCCTCGAACGACTTCCAGGCCTCGAGCCTGAAGAGTTGCGTGGCGGCGTGGTTTATTTCGACGGCCAGTTCGACGATGCGCGTTTGCTGATTCATCTGGCCATGACAGCCGCGGACCAAGGAGCGGCTCTGGTGAATTATTGTCCGGCAACCTCTCTTACGCGCGATCCAGATGGGTATGTGAATGGATTGACGGCACGCGATGAAGAAACCGGCGAGGCACTCGCGATTGCCGCGCGGATCGTAGTGAATGCGACCGGTGTATTTACGGATTCGGTGCGGCAGATGGCCGATCCCGGCGCGGAAGAGCTCGTCGTTACCAGCCAGGGGATTCACCTGGTTTTTGATCGATCTTTTCTGAAGGGCGACACCGCGCTGATGGTTCCGCGCACAAGCGATGGCCGCGTTCTATTCGTGATTCCGTGGCATGGTCATGCTGTGGCGGGGACAACCGATACGCCCGTTGACGCACCAAGCCTTGAGCCGCGGCCCTTGGATGAGGAGATTGAGTTCATTCTCGAAACAGCCGCGCGTTACTTGAGCAGGCCCCCAACGCGCAAGGATGTTTTGGCTGTCTACGTAGGGCTGCGGCCGCTGGTTAAGGGTGAGGGAAAGACCTCCGCTTTGTCGCGCGATCATGTCATCCATGTCGACACCTCGGGCCTGTTAACCATAACGGGCGGAAAATGGACAACCTATCGGCACATGGCGGAGGACTGCGTAGACCATGCGATCACGCTGGGGAAACTGCGCGATGAACCTTGCGTGACCAAAACACTGCGGATCCACGGCTACCTTGAGAACTCGGGCACGCTTGGAGAGTTAGAAGTGTACGGATCAGATGCCGAAGCGATCCAGGCGCTGGCCCAAGACCCCGCGATGGCTGTGCAACTGCATCCCTCGCTTCCCTACGTTGCCGCCGAGGTGGTCTGGGCTGTGAGAGCGGAGATGGCGCGCACGGTTGAAGACGTGCTTGCGCGGCATACACGCGCTCTCTTCCTGAATGCTCGTGCCGCCATTGCCATGGCCGAACCGGTGGCGAAGCTTATGGCTATCGAGTTGGGGCGGGATGAAGGTTGGGTAGCGGCGCAAATGAAGGAGTTCAGCGCTCTCGCACAACAATACTGCGTGGTGTAGAAGTAGTAGAGGGCGTGCCGTAGAACGCGGAGAATCGGAGACCAGGAGGATTGGATGGCGGCTCAAGCTTGTAGTCATGTCGCGGAACACTTGAAGAAGGTCAAGCCGCACACAAAAGGGTGTGAGGAGTGCTTGAAAAGCGGCGACACCTGGTTACATTTGCGCATGTGTTTGGAGTGCGGCCACGTGGGCTGCTGCGATTCATCAAAAAATCGCCATGCACGTGCTCACTTTGACGCGACGCAACACCCGCTGATCCAATCCGCCGAGCGCGGTGAGGATTGGCGCTGGTGCTACATCGATCAGATTTATCTCTAGTGTGGCGAATCTGAAGTTCCATAACAAAACAAGGTTTGTCATTCTGAGCGAACGGGCCCCGGACTCACCACGAGCGCTAGGCTGGCTCGACTTCGATTTTCTTCGTTTCCGCATCAAGCTTCACGATCGTGAAGGTGCGGATCTGGCCTGCACTCAGGGGCTCCGGCCTGGATTCGGCAGCCGGAGCGTTCCCTTTCCAGCGTGCTTTAAGCATGGACGAAAGCGCGGAGAGATCAGGCGCGGGAGTCGCAGTTGAGGGCGAGGCTTTTTTCTCGGTCGGCACTGGGATTGACGTCATACGGCAATTGGCGCGGATCCCTTCTCCCAGCTCGACGATTGTGAAGTTCGGGGACTGCTCAACAACACGGCCCGAGACAACATCGCCGGCTTTGTGCTCAGCAATGTATTCGTCAATGCTGGTGGGGATCAACTGTTTCATCGACAATTTGATCTGTCGCTTTTCCAAATCGATGGCGAGAATCTGCGCCTTGACGACCTGGCCGGCGCGGAGAACATCCTGCGGATGATTGATGCGCTTGTCTGCACTAATCTCGCTGACGTGGACCAAGCCTTCAATGCCGTCGCTGAGTTGCACAAAGGCACCGAAGTTCATGAGTTTGGTGACCGGGCCTTCAATCTGTGAACCGACGGGGAACTTCTGCTGCACTTCAGTCCACGGGTCGGTCAGTGTCTGCTTCAGGCCAAGAGAGATGCGGTGCTCTTCAGGCTTGATGCCGAGAATGATCGCATCGACTCTATCGCCTTGCTTGAGCACATCGCTGGGATGGCGAATCTTCTTGCCGTAAGACATCTCGGAGATATGGATGAGTCCTTCGACGCCCGGTTCAATTTCAACAAATGCGCCAAAGTCGGCGAGCCGCGTGACGGTGCCGGTAATGCGCTGGCCCAGTTGCAAGTGATCGGGTGCGGTAGCCCATGGCTCCGCCTGAAGCTGCTTCAAACCCAGCGACAGCTTCTTGGTTTCCGGATCGATTTTGAGAATGCGGACCTGAAGTTCCTGCCCGACCGTCAAGACGTCTTCGGGTTTTTCGACACGGCTGTGCGAAATGTCGCTCACGTGCAGCAGGCCATCGACGCCGCCAAGGTCAATGAACGCACCATAGGGAACGATGCTGCGAACCGTGCCGGTAAGCGTGTCGCCTTCCTTCATAGCGGCACGGCGGCCCTCCTGGATCCCGCGTGCCTGCTCCTCAAGAACAACGCGACGATCGACGACGACGTTCTCGTCGGTTACGTCGAGCTTGGTGATGCGGCACGTGATCTCAGCGCCGACCAGCTTTTCCAATTCGGCGGCATCGCGGGTGCCGCTGCGCGAGGCGGGCATGAAGGCGCGGACACCGATATCCACGCTCAGGCCGCCTTTGATGACCTCAGTGACGGTTCCGACGACGGCCAGCTTTTCGGCGAAGGCCGCTTCAAGCGCCGACCAATCGCGGGGTTGCGCAACTTTGAAGCGAGAAAGCTCGTAATAACGCTCTTCATTGCGGCCGGTCACGGAAACGGGAACGTTGTCGCCGGGCTTTACGTCTTCGGCGTTGTTTTCAAATGCGGACCGAGGGAGAACGCCTTCGGTCTTGTAGCCGATATCGAGGAAGACCTGATCCGCTGAAAGCGAGACGACGGTGCCCTGCAATTGCTTTTGACCGGCTGGCGCCTGATGCGAATGGCTGCGCTCAAACGCGGAGAGCAGGTCTGCGAAAGATTCAGTCGGTTCTTCAGCGGGCGTGATGGAAGGCTCGGATGCGACGTCTGCTGCGGATTGGGATTCTGGAAAGGTCTCGTTGCTCATGGTGTTTACCCATCCATTCTCCCATGAGCGGGCGCCGACCGCTGTGCACAAAGGTCTAAGGGTAAGAAGTAACTTTGGGCGTGACACGCGGATGAATTGAGGTTGGACCGCCTTTGTCGTTGATCACGTTGGTGATCTCTCCCAGATTATCCAGGCACACAGTGATCATGCTGTGAAAACGAACAGCCGGATTGGTAGGCACTTCAATGGCACGGGTCAGCGTGACATCGGGGTGGCGGAAGACAGAGTAAATGCCGAGGCCCCAGGCTTCGTGATTGACGACATGGTCGGCTACTTTGTAGGAAGCCCATCCTTTGACGCCGGTCGCGCTTGTGTAGCTAGCCTGGTCAGGCGGATCGTACGGGATCTCGGACTGGTAAAAGTAAGTGCGTCCGCCGTTGCCGTTCCAAAGCACCTGGAATTGCTGATGATGTTCGACGAAAAGCCCGTAGATGGTCACATTGTTGCCGTTTACCACCAGGCCATTGTCACTCGTATTCGACGTCCAGCCGACACCGGAGCCATGATCTGCGCGCCAAATCCAGGTGTGGTCCACGATGGTGCGGTTACAGTTGATGCGCAAATTCACGCTTGCGCGACCCATGCCGGCACCGCCGATTCGAAAGAAAACGTCGTGAAGGGAGGTGGGATTCGAAGCGTGCTCGGTGTCGCTGCCCTGCGGCCCCACTTCAAGAAGAACGGGAGAACTTTTTGGGCCAGCATCGAAAAGGATTCCCGCGATGATAATCCCATCAACATCCGCGGTGGTCATGGCGGAGGTGCCGTTGACAGGACGCAGCGTGGCGAAGCCCAGACCCATGACAATCGTGTCCGGGTGAGTGACTTCAATAGGTGCTGAGAGATCGTAAATCCCCGGCGCAAAGAGCAGATTTTTGCCTTTGGCGAGCTGCTCGTTGATGGTTGCTGCCGTGTCAACTCCAGCGTGGGCGATATAGAAACGGCTGAGGGGTATTGAGATCCCGGGCGTCGATCCGCCGTGCCAGGTGATGCCGGAGCTATCGGCCACTAGCCGTGGAACGCGAACGCTGTATTTTCCCTTCGCATCCACTTCAAGAAAAGGCTTCTCGCGCACGATGGGCGTTTGCGCAATCTTTGTATAGGGCGGCGCAGGCCATTCGCCCGCGGGCGGGTTGGGGATGCCGACGAAGACCATGTTCCAATTTGCACCTGTCCAACTCCCCCACTCGCTATTGCGGGAGATCCATTGCTGCTGTGGTCCCGCGCCAACGTTGCCGTCGATCAGCGAATCGGACATCCACCCGCCGCTGGCCCATCCACCGTTTTGGTGCAGGACGATGTTGCCGCGAATGTGCATGCGGCGGAATGGGGCTGCCTGCGACACCGCCCACTGCATCGTTTGATCGGGGCCGGTCGGCGTCACGGAGAAGCCTTCAACAGCGCGCCAGAATGTGCAGGTGGCGTTGTTGTTTTTCAAGCTTGCGTCGGCGTGAACATTGCCCGTGATGTGGACCGTATCGGGCGATGCACCCAATCCCACGACTTCCGTGTAGAAGCCGATCGGCACATCGACGTGATATTCGCCGGGAAGGAACAACATTGCGTAACGGGCGGAACCAAATTCGCTCGACCGCTCAACCGCGTACGCCTGGTCGATCTGTGCCTGGATTGTGGTGGCCGGCATCCTTGGATCGAACACCAGAACATTGGGGCCAAAGTCCGGCTTGTTTCCGGAGGCAGCAAACGCGACGGAGTTGAGGCACGCCAGCAGGCAAAGCCCAATAGTACAAACCCTCGACCTTCGCCGCCTTACCGCAGCCTGATGATCGCGACCAATTCGTTTTTTCATGGCCTCATTCATACCCAAACCTGGGAGCTTCCCGACCAACCTCGTATGGTATTCACCTGCGGCAAGATAAACAACTTTTCATTTCTTGCTGTGGACATGCAGAGGCGCCAGGAGCGAGAATTGCGCGTCACGTGAAGGACAAACGGAACATGCATTCATATACTCGTCGGGATTTTGTGCGCATGGGAGCCGGGGCGATTGCAGCGGGAGCGGCGATCAAGACGACACTGCTGGAGCCGCCGATGCTGCAGGCGCAGTTGGCGGGCAGCGAAGCAAGCGGGCGCAAGATTCGCTTCGTCTCAATCGGGACCGGCATCCGAGGTTGCGACTTGTTGCGAGCGGCGCGGCAGGTGCCCACGGGGACGCTGGTGGGTACAGCCGACCTCTATGACATGCATCAGAGAGCCGGTCTGGAAGCCTACGGCGCGGACGTTCCAACCTCCCGCGATTATCGATCGCTGCTCGACCGCAAGGATGTGGACGCGGTGATCGTGGCGGTCGCAGATTTTCAGCATCGCAGAGTGGTGCTCGATGCACTTGCAGCGGGCAAAGACGTTTATTGCGAAAAGCCGATGAGCCACAACGTGGCCGATGGGCTGGCCATGGTAGAAGCCGTTCAGTCCGGCAAGCGGATTTTCCAGGCCGGCAGCCAGCGCGTGAGCAACATTGTCTACAAAAAGGCGGCGGAGATTTTCTCCTCCGGACGACTCGGGCAAGTGCATTTCATCGAAGGGCACTCTGATCGCAATTCGCCTTCAGGGGCGTGGGTCTATCCCATACCACCGGATGCCAGTCCGCAGACCATAGATTGGGATGCCTTCCTGCGCGATTCGCCAGCGAGGCCTTTTGATGCTGTCCGCTTCTTCCGCTGGCGTTGTTTCGCAGACTACGGGGAGGGAGTCGCCGGCGATCTATTTGTCCACCTGCTCTCCGGCATGCAATGCATCAGCGGCATCAACGCCATACCGAGCCGCGCCTATTCCACCGGAAGCCTCACGCATTTCAATGACGGTCGCGATTTTCCTGACCTCCTGGCAACCCTCTATGACTATCCCGGCGTGACGTTGAGTTTGCATTGCAATCAGAACAACGCTTCCGGCGAGCCGATTGTTTTCTACGGGTCTGAAGCTACGATGGTCATCAATGGCAATACGCTCTCTCTGACGCCGCAAGACACCAAACCTCAGCCTGAGGGATATTCGCTCAACGGCTGGACCGCAGCTTCGAAAAAGCAATATCTCGATGAATGGCACGCGGCCCATCCTGCGCCTCAGGCTAACCTGGCAGAGGTGGAAACCTATGCGGCGCCGGCCGGTTATGACGATACCGTCGACCACATTGCCGCATTCTTCGAGGCCATCCATACACGGCAGCACGTCGTTGAAGATGAGGTATTCGGCAACAACGCAGCGACGGCCTGCCACATGGCGAATCACTCGTACTTCCACCGTACCGTGGCACAATGGGATGCGGCAACGAAGACGATCACGGGATGAGACAGACTCTCAAGGGAGAAACAGCAAATGAGCTTTACATCGCGAAGGACGTTTCTGAAAGCGACTGGCGCCGCTGCCGTAGTCGCATCCGCGGGCGCGCACAGCTTATCCGCAGCCCCGCTGAATAAGCCGATCGGGCTCCAGCTTTACAGCGTGCGCGAGCTGCTGCCGAAAGACTTCGATGGCACCCTGCGCAAAGTGAGGGAAGCTGGGTACACGGAGGTGGAAGCGGCTGGCTACTTTGGCAAGACAGCAGGCGAGTTTCGCCAGGCGATGGACCGCGCGGGGCTGCGCTGTGTGAGTACGCATCATCCGCTTGATAAATTGAAAGCGCAGCTCGACGAGCTGACCGACTACGGCCACGCACTCGGGCTTGAGTACATGATCTGCTCGTCTTCTGTGCGCCGCGATCCGGCCTTGAAGGGCCCGCTGGATCTGGACGACTGGCACTGGGTTGCGGGTGAGTTCAACAAGATTGGCGAGAAGGTGAAGGCAGCCGGGATGACGTTTGGTTACCACAACCACACCCCGGAATTCGGGCGCGAAGGCGGTGTCCTTTTTTACGATGAGCTGTTGCGGCTGACCGACCCAAAGCTCATGGTCTTTGAAATGGATTGCGGATGGGTCTTCGCCGCGGGGCAAAATCCATTGGACTACTTGAACAAGTCGCCGGAGCGATTTCCGCTGCTGCACGTAAAGGATATGGTGAAGGGTGCAAACGGCGGTTATCACTCGACCGTGCTTGGCCGTGGACTCATCAATTACCGGCCGATTCTGCGCGCTGCCACCGGGCTCAAACACTATTTCATTGAGCAGGAGGAATTCGATATGGATCCGATCGAAGCTCTCCGCCTGGATGCCGACTACATGCGCAAACTGGAGCTCTAAACACTACCGCTGAGACCGCAAGGAACAGGGCGGTGAAGCGCGAGGGCCCTGGGGCGTGGTGCCCAGCGAAAAGCACAAATATCGGGTGAAACCAAGTCCCAGGCTGCGGAGATTTTACCCGCGGCCATGCGGCTTCACGGAGGATCGGGTACAGGTACCTCGCTGAAGTCTGAATTCCATATTCGGCGGATCGCGCAAGTGGTTGTTTTTGACGGCAACATGCGAGCCTGGTTGGCCGAGGCTCTTCTTGTAGGCTTTGGGTATGACTGTATTCGACGAAAAGAAGACGGAGCTCGAGCGGCATGAATTCATGTTGGGCGTCGAGCGGGGCCGGCTGGCGGTGGCGCTCGACTTGCTCACCGATTCGCTGATCATGGTGGGGCAGCACGGAGTGTATTGCGCCTCAACGCGAAATCCGTCGATGCCCGCGCTGGACTTGCAGGCAGTATTGGCCGGAATGGAAGGGGCCAAGGTGCTGATTCAATCGGTCATGGAAGAGCTTAGGATTCAGCGTGAAGCAGCGCGTTCCTGAATCTCGGTCGTCTGCGGAGGCCTCATTCGCAAGGGAAAGTACGGTATGCTGAATATGCGCGCCCGTAGCTCAGCTGGATAGAGCGAACGCCTCCGGAGCGTTAGGTCGGGAGTTCGAATCTCTCCGGGCGCACCATACATTCCCAATCTAACTTAAACTTACCTCTTGGAAAATCGCGCGTACCGGCACCGAAGGTGTGGCCGGTTAAACTGAAGATGGCCTGTATAACCTTGAAATTACAGCGCCGGACAAGGCAAAATATGCACTTCAATTTCAACTTTACGGCGGTTCAGGTCCTTTGGGCGCTCACGTTTGCCGCGCTCCTGGTGCTGCTGGTGGTATTGCTCGGCCGTGAACGAATTCGTCGCTTTCCGTGGTTCACAACTTCAATTGGGTTGATGACTCTACGCCTTCTGGCCAGCAGGTTGCTGTTCAACAGGCTTCCTCAAATCACCTTCAGTGCGATCTTCATTGCGCTGGCGGATGCGATGGCGATCGTGGGGTTCCTGGTTCTGGTTGAGATAGCGCGGCGTGCGTTCGTCGGCATCCGTCGACCCATCTGGATTGTGAATGTGGTTGGGATGTTGGTTGTCGCAGGGGGCGTCGTCGCCGTGTGGGGTCCATGGCCAGCATGGAAGACATTCACTGCGGGTTCCACGGTGGCATCCTTAGGCATTATGCAGTTGTTCGCCCAGAAGGGAAACCTGCTGGTTGACCTGCTCACGGTGGAATTAGGACTGATGGTTGTAGTATTTGGGCGCCGCCATGGAGCGGGGTGGCGGAGTCATGCGCAGCAGATCATGATCGGACTCTCGACTGCATCTCTGGCTCAGTTGGCGGTGCAGGGAATCTGGCAGTTGATCGCGGTCAAGGCCGTCCCGCACTCGCAGGCGGAATTCCAACGCATTCTCGGGTTGCGCGAAAAAGTATTCAACGCCAACGGGGCAATATACGCTTTGGTAGTGGTGTGGTGGATCGTTTGCTTATGGATCGACGAGCCGGGAAAGATGGTTGCCACCGAGAGCGATGGGATTGAAGTCCTGCCCGGTGAAACCAGAATTGAACCCTAGAACATCTTTTCGATTCATAAACGCACGACAATTCCTGCGAATCCGTAACCATAGCCAACAGCTAAATGTGGCAGCTTGCCTGTCCGCGCTTCTCAAGATAGCGCTGGTGATATTCTTCAGCGCGCCAGAACGTCTGGGCGGGCTCGACCTTGGTCACGATGCGCTTTGGCTTGAAATGCCCTTCGGCGGTGAGCTGTTCGATCTTGGCTAAGGCCTGCGCTTCCTGTTCGGGCGAGTGGAAGAAGATGGCAGAACGATATTGCGTTCCCCAGTCCGGGCCTTGGCGATTGAGCGTCGTCGGGTCATGAAGCGAGAAGAACTTGTCGAGCAGCTTCTCGAAGCTCACTTTTTCAGGATCGAAATCGAGTTCAACAACTTCGGCGTGCCCTGTTGAATCAGTGCAGACGTCTTTGTACGTTGGGCGTTCCAGGTTTCCACCTTCGTAGCCCACGGCGGTTGAGGTTACGCCGGGAATTGCGGCAAATGCGGCTTCAACGCCCCAGAAGCATCCGGCTCCGAATGTGGCTTTTTCAATGCTCATGCTCATAAGGATGCTTGAACGGTTGGATAAGTAACAATTTTGCCGCTTACAAGCATCGGTCAAAGCGGTTCAGCGTCAGCCCGAATGAGTCGGGAGACCTTCGCCAGGTTTCTCGCAGTTATTAACTCGTGAGGTTGTAGATCAAGCCGTAGGGATCCCTGACATAGCATCTCGGGAAGTCGGGTTCATCCTTGAGAATATCGCAGCCATTTTTCACGAGGCGTAGCCTGGCGGCTTCGACAGAGTCCACCGTGACTTCAAACACCGGACCCAGCGCGGGGCCGCGTTCGATGAAGAGGTTGATGCGACGTCCGTGGAGGCTTACCATTTGCGGGCTTTCGTCCGTGACCTCGAACCCAAGATGATCTATGTAAAAGGCGGCAGCCTTCTTGGGATCAGGCGCTTGAAGTAGTACGTCGGTTCCAAAGCTGTTTGCCATGTGGAGGCTCCTTTGTCTGCGCGGGATCGCCGGATTCACCTTTAATAGGCTCGTCAACGCTGGTATTGGAGCAGTTCCGGATTATACGTAGGCTTTTCGAGGGCATCGAAGCTGGCCTCTTCTTAAGGAAAACGCCATTAGAGTTTGTGCATTCGGTCTACACCAATTCCGAAACCGCTATAGCTGAGGAGATCAAAAATACCAGATAGCGGGTGTGAAACAAAGATCAAACTTGCCACTGAGTGAGTTACCAAGGGGTCATGGAATGCGGAGATTCATCTTGACTGGCGCGCCGGGTTCAGGGGAGACCGCTTTGATCCGCAAGCTTGAACTGGAGGGGTATGGCGTGGTGGAAGAGATGGCCACAGACCTTATTGCATTGAAGCAGGGTGGCGGGGTGGATGGCGGACAGAATGGGTGCAATCAAGAAAGTAACTGGGGCCCCGTCGAAATCAGTGGAGATTATCGCGACGGGACTTGTCTGGATCGGAATTGGTTTGCGGTCGTTCTACCCGCGCTTCTTGCCGCCCGGCCGTTTGCCACCTGGTTTGCCTTTGAAGCCGGACTTGGCGGAACTGCCGGGTCTGGGTTTCGAGCGACCGCTTGAAGATGGCTTTTGCGGACCGCCAAAGTTCGATTTCGGCTTCCAGCCAGTGCCGGATTTTCTCTCTGGACGAGGGCCTGAGTTTGGATATGGCTTTGGAGTGTGCGGGCGGGATTCGGATGCTCCTTCAGCGCGCGGAGTGAACGATCGGGGTGGTCGCGGACCTGCACCGCTCTCCGGGCGCTTGAAGCCACCTGCTGGACGGTCGAACGAGTTTTTGCCAGCCGGGGCGGGGCGGTAACCGGGTCCTGGACGAGAGCCGCCTGGTCGGGGTGCGGCGCCTCGGCTTGAGTCTCCTGAATACGGACGATCGTCCGCCCTTCCGGGTTTGCTGCTAGGGCGTGCACCGCCCGCGCGTGGCTTGCCGCTGCTGCTAGTGAACGGCCGGGCCAAGCCGCCTTCGTCGCGGAAGGGACGGGGCGGTCCTGAACGCCGAGCATCGGAACTACTGCCGCTCGAACGGCCGGGCCCGGTGCGGCCAGTGAACGGGCGCCCGGAAGGCGGACGCTGAAAGCTTTGCCGGGGTGCGCTCGATTCCCTGCTGCGCTCGGAATCAGGAATCGGCTCGATATGGATACGTGAGGGCTTGCGGGCGCCGAGTTCCTCGATGGGTGCGGCCGGTTCGCGACGCGGAGCGCCTGGCCGCTGGTATGGCGGCCATTCTGTGCGGCCTGACCTGTTCCCGGCTGGTTTGCTTCCGGCCGGTTTGTTGAACGCCGGTTTGGCAGCGAAGGAACCGCGCGCCGCCGGCCGATCGCCAAATGACTTGCCGGAACTGGGCTTACTTCCAAAGGTGCGTCCCGAAGGCGGCCTGGGGCCAGCGGTCCGTTCACCCGTTTCCCGGTCGCCAGAAGGCTTCTTCACAAATGGACGGCTTTCAGTGGATGAACCTTCACTGAAGCGTGCAGGTGGCCGGGCTGGACGGTCATCCTTTTTCCATGCAGGACGAGCGCCCGGTGCAACGCCTCCGATAGCTGGGCGGGATGGACGACGATCTTTGTCGATCCCCTGGCTGAATGATCGCTTGGAGCGATAGTCTTTGGAACCTTCTGCCGGTTTGGCGGGGCGCGGCCGGAACTGCGGCTTTTCAGGTGGCAGGGAGTCGGCGATGTTGCGACGGCGTACTTCCTTGGCTTTGAGCGTACGCAACTTCCCGTCGGCTGCCTTGCGCAGCAACTCCAACTCGTTTGTGTCGAGCTCGCGCATGTTGCCGGGCTCCTGATCCAAAACCAGCGGGCCGTAGCCGACGCGGCGAATCTTCTCGACGAAATGGCCGACACCTTCAAACATCTTGCGGAGTTCGCGATTGCGACCCTCAATCAGCACCACTTCATACCATGGATTGTCGCCTTGCCTTACCTGCCGAATGCGGGCAGGGGAGGTGCGAACCTGCGCTGAACCAGGCTTGCCGCGCTCGATCATGATGCCGCTGCGGAGGGCTTCGAGATCTCCTTCCGTTGGCTGACCGGCAACCTTCACAAGGTATGTTTTTTCAATTCCAGAGGCAGCGCGCGTCAGCCGGTTAGCCAGTTCGCCGTCGTTGGTCACCAGCAACAGGCCTTCACTCATGTAATCCAGGCGCCCCACCGGGTAGAGGCGTTCCCGCATCTTGTCAAAGAACTGCATCACCGTCGGCCTACCTTCAGGGTCCTTCACGGTGGTGACAAAGCCTTTGGGCTTGTTGAGGACAAAGTAACGGAGCCGCTCAGCGCCGTGAAGCAGCTTGCCGTCGACGCGAATGTGATCGCGGCCGGCATCGGCCTTCGTGCCGAGCTCCGTGATTGTTTTGCCGTTTATCTGGACTCGGCCTTGCTCGATCATCTCCTCAGCCTTGCGGCGGCTGGCAACGCCGGCCTGGGCAAGAATCTTCTGCAGGCGCTCAAGCTTTGCGGGAGGGCGTGGCTTGGAATCGAATTCAGGCTCGGACTCGTCGTCTTCGGGCTCGGACTCACCGTCGCTATCGCCGGTGGAGTCATCTTCCGCGTCAGACACGGTGTACGCGCCGTCTTCAATCTCCGCCTCTGCCAGGGCTGTGTCTTCGGCGGCTTCAATCTCAGGCTCGGCGACCGGCTCATTGGCAGGTTCGGCGGCGGCTTGTGCCTCGCCATCCGTGGTGTCGCCAATGGGGTCAAGAATCGGGGGAGCGGGGATCGCGGAAGCAGGTGCAGCGGTTATTTCAGGTTCGATTAACTCGGGCTTTGCTTCTTCATCGGGTTTGATCTTCTTCTTCGCCATCGGGGAGATTCTCAGTTTCTGCCTGCTCAGTGGGCAGAGGCGCAGCAGGCGCGACCTCTTGGTGGGTTGTAGGTTCCTGACTGTCCGCCATCTCGGCGGTCTCGGTAGGTTCTGCGGTTTCTTGCGTGGTGGTCCCCGTGTCGTCTTGCTCTTCTGTTTCTCCCTCGTCGAGATCGGGAGTGGATTCTGAAATGAGCTCCGCGGCTGGCTGCCAATCCGGCGAAGGATCCGCTTCGTCCAGCTCTATGGAAGCCATCTTCTCGAATTCTTCCATGGATGGCAGCTCTGTGACGTCCTTGAGCCCGAAGCGAAGAAGAAATTCTCTCGTGGTTTTGTAAAGGATGGGACGTCCGATGACTTGTTTTCGGCCAGCGGTGGCGATGAGCTTGCGCGCCAACAGAGAGCCAAAGACGCCTGATGAGTCCACACCGCGAATTTCGTTGACCTCAGGCGCGGTAACCGGTTGCTTGTAGGCAATGACGGCTAGCGTTTCCAGGGCGGGCAGAGAAAGTTTGAGAGGCGGCTTGAGGCTCTTTACAAAGGACCGAACGGCGTCGTGGCATTCCGGCTTGGTGGCCATGCGATAGCCGCCGGCAATCTCGCGAATCTCTATGCCCCGGCTATCAGCTTCGTAATCGGCGATCAGCTCGTCGAGCAATTCGCGAATCACGGCGCGGGCCTCGCGGTCACGGGCGCGAGCGAGCCTCTGAAGATCCGCTACCGGTTCTTCGGCTGCGGCCGCTCCGTTGTCAGTGCCGATCGAAGGCTTGTCGGCGACATCGGGACTGGAATCGGGTGCGACCTCTGGAGTTTCAGGCGATGTTTCGGATATAGACTCGGGCTGGCTGCTTCCTGAAGCCTCGATGCCGTCGATCAGAACATAGTCGATTGAAGGGGACAGGAATTCGGAGAAACCAGCACTGTTTCCTTCGGATTCAGCGATAGTCGCGGCGGTTTGTTCGGCCTTCCACTCGAGGGCATCCTTCGAGAAAATAGCGGCAAGTTGAGCCAGTGTGACCGGCTCCTCCGCGGCGTAGATGACAGCTTCCAACTTGGCTTTGAGGCTCATTCGACAATAGGTACCTCAAGTATCGTACCGGATGCGGCGGGCGGCTGCGCGGGGATTGGGCGTCTTGACTAAGGACAAGCAAAAGAAAAAGAGCGCCCGGACTTGCCGGACGCTCCAACGTCAGCTTGAAAAGTGTTTAGTGGGAGATTCGGGTGAAGAGGAAGAAGAGCATTCCAGACAGCAGGGCCGCGGCGGGAAGCGTGAAGACCCATGCCGCGGCGATGTTGCGAATTGTGGAAAGCTGAAGGCCGCTGTGGTTTGCGGCCATGGTGCCTGCTACGCCCGAACTGAGCACGTGCGTGGTACTGACCGGGAGCCCCCAGTTGTCTGCCGCGAAGATGGTGAACATGGCTACCAATTCCGCGCTGGCGCCTTGTGCGTAGGTGAGGTGTTCCTTGCCAATTTTTTCGCCGACGGTGACGACAATACGTTTCCAACCGACCATGGTGCCCATCCCTAGTGCCAGCGCAACGGCGACTTTGACCCAAGCGGGAATGAACTTGGTGGCCTTGTCGACCTGTGTCTTATAGCTCTTGAGGCCGGCATTCTCTTGAGTGGTGAAGCCGGGCTTCCCGGTCTTTTGCATGATCCGGATCGCTTCGCTTGTAACGTACAAATCGTTACGGACGTTGGTTTGCTGGTTTGCCGGAACTGCCTTCAATTCTTTGTAGAGGCCGACTTCGTGGTTCACGTCTTCAACCAACTCGCGGAGGGCGAGGACCGTATCCGGCTGCAACTGCTTGGTGCGGATATAGTCGGTGACTTCGGTGCGGGCGTCGGCGCCCAGGAGGCCGGTTTTGTCGACGTAACGGTCGAGGATATGGCCTGCCTGCTCAGATGCGGCGATGAACTGCTGGGTGTCCTGGCCGTTGACAGCGTGGTTCAGCGCGTAGGCAGTAGGCACGGTGCCGATGAGGATGAGCATGATGAGTCCCATGCCTTTTTGGCCATCATTCGATCCGTGGAAGAAACTTACGCCGGTGCAGGTGAGCACAAGCAATGCGCGAATCGGCCACGGTGGAGGAGTGTTGTCTTTAGGTGCTTCATAGAGGGCGGGGTACTTGATGAGCCACTTCGAGAGCAGGAACAAAAGACCAGCCGCGCCGAAACCGACGATCGGGGATATGAGCAGCACTTTAAAAACCTTCGCGGCCTGATCCCAATCGACGCCGGAGGTGCCGGTGTGGACATTCATGAGCTGATTGGTGAGCCCGACGCCGATGATGGATCCGACCATGGTGTGCGAGCTGGAGGCGGGCAGGCCGAACCACCAGGTGCTGAGATTCCAGATGATTGCGGCGATGAGCAAGGCGAAGACCATGGCGAATCCGGCGCCGGAGCTGACCTGGAGGATCAACTCAACGGGCAGCAGCGTGATCACGGTGAAGGCTACGGTGCCGGTAGAGGTCAGAACGCCAGCCAAGTTGCAGAGGCCGGACCAGACCACGGCGATGTTCGGCTCCAGCGAATGTGTATAGATGACCGTGGCTACGGCGTTGGCGGTGTCATGGAAGCCGTTGACGAATTCAAAGCCGAGAGCGATGAGCAGGGCAATAGCGAGCAGGATGTAAGCCCACGTGCTGCCAGTGGCAACGCTGCTGAGATCGCTGGTCAAGTGGAACGCGATGAATCCCAGGCCGACCACGAGCGCTGCGAGGACCACGCCGCCGCTGATGCGGGCGTGGGTCTTGTTCATCTTTTTGTCGAGCAGTGCCGCAGCCGGGGGACGGGCTGCTATCGCGCTTGCTACTTCTGACATGAGGAAGCTCCGAACTTGGGATAGGTGTGCTGTCTGGACGCGCGGGGAGAGCGGCAACTCCTGACAATGCAATGGATATACGAAGCAGATGAAAGGGGAATGAATTATGAGGAGGGAAAGCGGAATTCCGCGGATCGGAACCCTTCAATTGTTGTGGGAAAATTCGCGGGGAGGACAGGCATTTTCAAGGATGGGTCTGAAAATCAACCCTACGAGAGCGATCGGAAAAGCCAATAAAGAAGGCCGGAAAGCGCGGCGGCGGCGGGCAGAGTGAAGACCCAACCGGCGGCGATATTACGAACGGTCGAGACACGCAGTCCACTGCCATTTGCGGTCATTGTGCCGGCGATCCCGGAACTGAGGACGTGAGTCGTGCTCACTGGGAGGCCGAATGTGTCTGCAGCAAAGATGGTTCCCATGGCGACCAGGCCCGCGGTGGCACCTTGCGCGTAGGTCAGATGTTCCTTGCCGATCTTCTCGCCAACTGTGACCACCACACGCTTCCAACCCACCATGGTGCCGAGGCCCAATGCAAGCGCCACGGCGACTTTGACCCAGTCTGGGATGAACTTGGTGGCCTTGTCGACCTTGCTCTTGTAGATTGTGAGGGCTGCGGATTCGGCCGGCGTGAAAACGGGGTTATGGTTCTTTTCCATCAGCCGAATGGCCTCGCTGGCAACGTACATGTCATTGCGGACGTTGGTCTGATCCTGCGCCGGCACTGACTTGAAAACCTTGTAAAGGGCCACTTCGTGGTCCAGGTCCTCAACTAATTCGCGGAGCGCAAGGACTGTATCCGGCTGCAGTTGCTTGGTGCTAATGTATTCAGTCACTTCCGCGCGGGCATCGGCACCGAGGATGCCTGTTTTGTCCACGTGTCGATCGAGGATGTGACCTGCCTGCTCTGAGGCGGCGATGAAGCTTTGGATGTCGTCAGCGGTGACCGCGTGATTGAGGGCGTAGGCAGTGGGAACGGTGCCAATGAGGATGAGCATGATGAGACCCATGCCCTTCTGGCCGTCGTTGGAACCGTGGAAGAAACTGACGCCCGTGCAGGTGAGCACCATAAGTGCGCGAATTGGAAACGGCGGCGGCTGGTTATTCTTTGGCGCCTCATACAGGGAGGGGTATTTAAACAGGCGCTTGGAAAGGAGCATGAGAAGCGCGGCAGCGCCAAATCCCAACACCGGCGAAATCAGCAGCACCTTCAGAACCTTGAGCGCTTGGTCCCAGTCCACGCCAGACGTGCCGGTATGGGCGCTGAGTAACTGATTGGCGAGGCCAACGCCGATGATGGAGCCGACCATGGTATGAGAACTGGACGCCGGAAGGCCGAAATACCAAGTGCTGAGGTTCCACAGGATGGCCGCAATCAATAGCGCAAACACCATGGCGAAACCTGCGCCCGAACTCACCTGCAGGATGAGCTCGACGGGCAAAAGCGTAATGACCGCGAAGGCCACTGTGCCGCTGGAGACGAGCACGCCAGCCAGGTTGCAGATTCCCGACCAGACCACAGCGATGTTGGGCTCAAGCGAATGCGTGTAGATGACGGTAGCGACAGCATTGGCAGTGTCGTGGAAGCCGTTCACAAATTCGAACCCAAGCGCGATAAGCAACGCCAACGCAAGCAAGACATAGGGCCAGATGCTGGTGACGGTCACAGTGTCGAGATCCTTGGCGACATGGAAGACGATGTAGCTCAGTCCGCTAAGTAGAGCCACCAGGAACACAACGACACCGGCGCGGTTCGACGATGCTTTCGGTTTGCGATTGAGCAGGGATTTCCCTGCCGGCATGACCTCAACTAAAGTTGCCAGATCGGCCATTAGAAGTCTCCAAGGCGGCCGGAAAAGATCCGGTGGCGCATGGGCCCCCAACGTCCAGTTTTTGAAAATAGGATGTGCTTGAAATGCAATAGAGATGGAGTGTGGTGGGAGACAGAAGAGCCGGATAAGTAGGCGTCCATAAAACCCCAGCAACCACAATACTTGGCGCAGTTGCTTGCTCGGTGAGCCAAGTACTATGGCTCTGCTTCATAGATTCTACACTGTTTACAGGTATGTCGGCTAGCTTTGCCAAGTGCGGAGGTGGAAATCCTGTTTCCCTGTAAAGGTCATTTCGGGAGCTAGCGCCAATCGTCTCGGGCATTGGCGAGGCGATCGTTGATGGCGGCGTCGAAGCCCGTGTGTTTCTTGATGAAGATCTCACTGAAGGCAAGATCCTGGCGCAAGAGAATTGCCTGGACACGGACTAACTCCAGCAAGCCCAGAAACATGGCGATAAGCGTCCGTTCGGAACGGGTATGGCTCAATAGACGGCGCAAGGCGACTGGTTTGTCTTCCATTGTCAGGCGGCGGACCAGGAACTGTATCATTTGTCCGACGGTTACAGAATCTTCCTGGACGTCTAGTACAGGGCGGTTGCGGGCACGTTCCAGGATGTCGCGAAATATGCGGACCAGGTCAACGGTGTCAGC
>Ga0302319_10005526_pt1 | contig 25403 bp, 24 predicted proteins | sample Bog_T0_2_FD_203319 | JGI IMG/M metagenome (GOLD analysis project Ga0302319, IMG submission 203319) | Peat permafrost microbial communities from Stordalen Mire near Abisko, Sweden - Bog_T0_2 | ecosystem: Environmental > Terrestrial > Soil > Wetlands > Peat | place: Sweden: Abisko, Stordalen Mire...
GGTATCCACCAGCCTTACCGCTTCCTGCTTAAACTCCAGCGTGTACTTCGCCCGCTTTGCTCTTTCCATCGTTCTCCCCTTTGCTGATTCTCAGCTATGGGATACGTTTTGCGCGGGCAAGGTCACAGCGTCACTTCCACACAACGCAAGATAGCAATATTTTCAGGCTTGTACAGGCTCATTTTGGGATAACCAGGCCGTAAGGGCGGACACACGAATGAGCATTCGGCGCCCCACGTGAATCGCAGGCAACGGGGTAACGCCGCGAACCTTCCCGTTGATCGCATTACAGACATGCGCCTTCGAACATCGTAGGTGCTCAGCTACCGGCAACCGTCATAATCTCAAGCGAATCGTCTGATTCCATTTCTTCCCTTCTCATCAATGCACAAAAAACGGGCGCCACGGGAAACAACCAAGTCCCCAGGGCGCCCAAGTGAACGGTTCAGCGACCTAAACCGTAGCTTCGTACGTCGATATGAAAAGCGGCTAGTTCACGCGGCCGATGGCCACCGCATCACAGCGGCGATTAAGCGAACGCACTTCGACGTCAATCACTGCGGCACGTTGTCTGTCAGCGGTGCGCTTCTCGGCCGTCAGTTGCCCGATTTTCCGAATAGCCTGCCTCAAGTCACCCTTTTGGGATTCCGACAATGACCGCTGATGCAAATCTGCTTTTTCCATGATTACTCCTTTCGATTCCGCGATGGCGGAAACCTGATGGGCCTATAGGCCCGAATGTCGGGGAAGTGGGGAAATACCAGTGGTTGACCGGGTGGAGCACTGCGTACGGTCTACCACTGGCGCCATAGTCGCGGCGAATGTAACCGGCTGATCCGGGTGAAGTAATAAGCCCAGATCGGCCGCGCGTCCCGATAAGCCGCGCGCATGAAAATCAAAAAGCTGGTTCTTAACCCCTCCGTTGCGGCGTGCGTTTGGCGTGCTCGGATTGCGCCTGCACGCCGCTCTGCACCGCGGCCGAGTGGGCGGCCTGAATGGCGCGGGATACGCGGTTTTCCACGCCGAGGTCGGCGCCGCGGGCGTCCACACTAATGTGGGTATCGCCGCCGCCGCGCAATTTACTTAACGGCGTGATGCGGCTGGAATTCTTCGGGCTGAATTAGTTCAGCCTCGCCAGCTTCGGCAACTCCGTAGACGTGACCGGGATCGGCGTTATCGGTTCCGTTGGCCATGAACTCAATGGAGCTATCCACGGCTGTACCACCTCCGCCACCCTTGCCGAAGAGTCCACCAAGCCAGCCTAGTAAGCCACTGCCGGCCGATTTCGCCGCGCCGGTTGCAGCGCCACTCAATGCGGGCGGAAGCTGGCCAGAGCCCGGCAGAGATACCCGCGGATTCGGCCCCATAGGCACAACATAGATCGGATCAGCGGCGGTCCCGGTGGGCTTCGCGCTGGCCACATGCTTACCCACCGCGCCCAGGCTACGCTGCATCATCGATTTGATGGATGCCTGAACCATGGAGGTACCCACGGATTCGATATCCTTACCGAATGTAGTTTTCTTGTGCTGGCCGGTGACGATCTTAGTGAGGTCGCCGGACAGTTTGTTCATGGCATCGTTCATGCCATCGTAGAGGATCTTCCCCGGCTTTTCGGCCTGCTCTTGCTGTTCGATCCAGAATGCGTCCCAACCGTCTTTCAGGCTGCCGAGCGCCAACAACTGCTGAACCTGAGCCGCCGCGGCCTTTTGAGCGAGCGCAACGCGCGCCAGCTCGATATCGGTTATGTTTTGGTCTGTTACCTTGATCTGGTTCAGCGCATCCAACTGCTGATTGATCGCTTTCAATTGCTGCTGGAAGGCGCCGCCCGCGTCGATGGCGGACTGAAGCCGTGCGCCGCGTAAAAAAAATCAGCAACGCCCACATCTTCGAAGCGGTCGTATCGCGCAACGCCGCGCAGGGCAGACTCATCGACGAACTCCTCGGCCTCTTCGGAGGCCGCACTCAACCCGTAATGGCGCAGCTGATCGAATCCGGACGCCTCACCATGGACGACGTAAAAGAAGCCGAGCAAACTCTGAAACGGCTCTCGAAAAAGAAAGGCTAACCATGTCCGCGGCGCTCACAAACCACCTTTTGCAATCGACGGTCTTCGCCGCCGCCGCAGGACTGCTCACCCTGCTCCTGCGCAACAACCACGCCCGTAACCGTTACTGGATCTGGCTGACTGCATCGCTGAAATTCCTGATTCCGTTTTCACTCTTCGTGGAACTTGGTCATCACCTCAGCTGGTCAACCGCGCCCGCGATTTCCCACCCTCAACTCGCGCTCGTGGTGAACGAAATCAGTCAGCCCTTCGCAATCCCGAGCCCCGCCGCCATGCCCGCTCCAACACTGCCGGTCCTCCCCGCCATCTGGATCTCCGGCACCGTCGCCATCCTGATCTTCTGGTTCATCCGTTGGCGACGCGTCGCCGCTTTACTGCGGACCTCCAGTGGCCAATTACAGCCAGGCGTCTTCGGAATCGTCCGCCCCACCCTCTATCTCCCGGCAGGAATCGCAGACCATCTCGATGACGCGCAACTCAATGCCATCTTCGCCCACGAACTCTGCCACATCCGCAACCGCGACAACCTCACCGCCACGCTCCACATGCTTGTCGAAGCGGTCTTTTGGTTTCATCCGCTCGTCTGGTGGCTCGGCGCGCGCCTCGTCGACGAACGCGAACGCGCCTGCGACGAAGCAGTGGTGCAGTCGGGAAGCGACCCGCAGTTATACGCGGAGACAATCCTGCAGGTTTGCAAACTCTATCTCGAATCGCCGCTCTCGTGCGTGTCGGGAATCAGCGGTTCGGATCTCAAAAAAAGAATCGAGGCGATCATGACTAACCGCGCTCTGCGCAGACTGAATCCGGCAAAAAGACTTGCCCTCGCAATTGCTTGTCTCACAGCGCTAGCCACGCCGGTCTTCATCGGAATCATGCATGCGCCAGTTGCCCGTGGCCAGTCCGCTCCAGCGCCTCCTCTCGCGCTGCCACCACCGCGCCCCGTAGTTCTCGCACAAGCCACGCCGGCAAAAGCGCCAGCCCCGAAACCCAAACCCGCGCTCGCCTTCGAAGTGGCTTCCGTGAAACCGCACGAAATGGCGCGAGGCTTCTTTGCCTGGCACAACGCCGGAGCCAACGACATCCGCATCAGCGGCAACAGAGTCACCCTCACCATGGTTACGCTCGCCGGCCTGATCCAGAACGCGTACAAGGTGCGCGATTTCCAGGTATTGAAAACTCCCGAATTGACGGACGCACGGGGTCACGAGCAACTCTACGACATCGGAGCGAAAGCTCCTGACGATACCGAGCCCACCCTGCAACAGGCCCGGCAAATGCTGCAAACCCTGCTCGCCGATCGGTTCCGGCTTCAGCTTCATCACGACCCGAAAGAGATTGCCGTCTACGATCTGGTAATCGCGAAAAACGGGCCGAAACTGAAGGCCAGCACGCCTGCCAGTAAGCCACCAGCTAACCCTTTCACGCAGGAAGGCCCGCTATGGGGCGTCAGTTTCACAAACAAGTCGCTACCGGAATTCATCGCATTTCTGAATCCCAATGTCGATCTTCCTGTCGTCGATAAGACCGGCCTCACGGGAAATTACGATTTCACTCTGGAGTTCTCACACAACAACCCGGACGTAACTCCGGTGGACAGCCCCAACGCGGACCGCTCCATCTATTTCGCGCTCGAACAACAGCTGGGGCTGAAGCTGATTCGCGCGAAAGAGCCCCAGGAGATTCTCGTGATCGACCACGCGGAGAGGCCGTCGGAAAACTGAAGGCCGCGTAACGAATTCCAAAATCCGGCGTCAGATCCCCTGTACATGACGACGCCCCGCATTTTGCTCGCATTCACCGCACTCTGCGCGCTGGCAGGCCCGGCTACCTTTGAAGTAGCGTCCGTGAAGCTCAGCAAATCGCCGGATGCCGCCATGTTGTTCACCCCTGCTATGGTGGATGCCGCCAGTGGCCACATGCGCGTGCCGGGCGTCGGTGGCAACGTCACCATTACCAACTGGTCGCTGATTACCTTGATTAATGCGGCCTGGGATCTCAGCCCCGGGCAAATGTCGGGCGGGCCTGCGTGGCTGGGTTCCGACCGCTACGACATCGTCGCGAAAACGTCGCCCAACGCCACGCAGGCCGACCTCCGAATCATGCTACAGGCGCTTCTCGCCGAGCGTTTCGGGCTGGTCACTCATCGCGAGACGAAGGAGACGGCCGTCTACGCGCTGGTCGCGCCGAAAGGCGCAGCAAAGCTGAAGCCTGCCGCAGGCGATCAGCGATTGCCTGTAATATTCGCGCCGCCCGCGCGCCTCATGGGGAATGGCTCCTCAATGCCGGCGCTTGCACTCGCACTGACCAGGCCAGCCGGGCGTAAGGTCGTAGATCGGACCGATATCGCGGGCGCGTTCGATTTCACGCTCACCTGGTCCGCGGACGATGGCGCAGACGGCGCGCCCTCGTTATTTACCGCGCTCCAGGATCAGCTCGGCCTGAAACTGGAACCGCAAAAAGGGCAGTCGGAAATTCTGGTGGTGGATCATGCCGACCGCGTTCCATCGGCCAACTAAACTTGTGGATATGAAAGTAACAGGGATCATTTTAGTGCTCGCTGGCTGCCTGCTGGCGCAGGCCGCGGAGTTCGATGCCGCTTCGGTCAGGGCGAGCAAGGCCCAGGGCACGCGCAGTTCGCTCAAAAGCGACGCGGGCCGCATCACGTACACGAACGTCAGTTTGCGGGACTGCCTGATGGCGGCTTACGACGTGAAGGACTACCAGATTTCCGGTCCCGCGTGGCTCGCGACCGAGCGTTACGATATCACCGCAACCGCCGCCAGTGCGGCTTCCGACGACGTCATGAAACTGATGCTGCAGAAGCTGCTGAACGAACGCTTCCAGATGACGCTGCATCGCGAGAAAAAAGAGCTGCCGGTTTACGCTCTCGTGGTGGGAGAAAACGGCACGAAGCTGATGCATGAATCGGACAACCCTGGTCGCAGCCGCACGCAGATGAGTGGCGGCAGCGTCGCCTTCACCAGCATCACCGTCCCGGAACTGGTGGATTACATGTCGCACATGCGCACGGCGGAAATGGACAGGCCGGTAGTCGATAACACCGGGCTAAAGGGAAAGTACGACTTCACGGTTACGTTGTTCGCAACGCAGGAAGAGATGATGGCCGCGCTGAATAAGGGCGATTTCGGGACGTCCATATTCACGCTGATCCAGGAGCAGCTGGGATTGAAGCTGGAGCCTGAGAAACTGCCGCTCGATATGGTTGTGGTCGATAAGGCGGAGAAAATTCCCACGGAGAATTGAAATGGTGCGAGGCCTGTCATTTGCTTGTTTAATTGCCTGTCTGGGTGTATCGACCGTTTTTGCGCAGTCGTTCGAAGCTGCGTCGGTCAAACCGGCCGCGCCATTGGATGCGGGCCGCATCGCTGGCCGCATCATAATCGGTTCGCGTGGCGGGCCGGGCACTGCCGATCCCGGGCAGTTGACGTTCGTCAACGCGTCCATCGGCGAACTCATTCAAAGTGCGTATGACGTGAAGAGCTATCAGGTCGCAGGCCCCGGCTGGCTCGATACTGCGCGCTTCGACGTCATCGCGAAAGTGCCCGCCGGAGCCACGAAGGCCGACTCCAGAATCATGCTGCAGCATCTTCTCGCCGAGCGCTTCAAATTGGTGCTGCACCATTCGACGAAAGAGGCTCCGATCTACGCGCTGCTGGTGGCGAAGAACGGGCCGAAACTGAAGGAATCGGTGGCCCCGCCGACGGAAGCGCCAGGCTCCGTGCCAGGTGGTGTCACGATGATGTTCGCTCCCAACGGACGCATGCGAACGGTCGCCGCCGGCACCACAATTCCGAAGCTGGTCGACGCGCTCGGGATGCAGGTGGACCGTCCGATTGTCGATATGACCGCGCTCAAAGGCACGTATGACGTCTCGTTCGAATTCGCGCCCGATCCCGCGATCATGCAGGCAAAAATGGCGTCGATCGGTATGCCGCCGCCTCCGCCGCCTCCGCCGGATGCGGTTGTATCGGGCGACAGCGCTCCGGTCGCGACCATTTTTGCCGCGCTGCCGGAGCAACTGGGGCTGCGTCTCGAAGCGCGCAAGGGTCCGGTGGAATTGCTAGTGGTCGACAGCGTGGAAAAAACGCCCACGGAAAATTGAATGCTTCGCGCGTAAACCAGGCGGCCGCTGCGACGTATATGCAGGTTATGACGGAACGTGCTTTCTGTGTTTTGCTGGCGGTGTCGGTGTGTTGCATCGCTCAGATCCCGAAGGAATTTGAAGTTGCCTCGGTGAAACCGCAGGCTCCCGGCGATACGCGCGGCAGTATTGGACCTTCTCCCGGCGCCTTTATCGCCAACGGCATTCCGCTGAAAATCCTGATCGAAATCGCTTATCGGGTGAAAGAATTCCAGGTATTGGGCGGCCCCGACTGGATAGCAACCGATCACTACGATATCTCCGCCAGGGCGCCCGCGGGATTCATCCCGACCGGTCCGCAAATGCAGCCAATGTTGCAGGCGCTGCTGGCGGACCGTTTTAGTTTGAAGCTGCATCGCGAAACCAGGGAGTTGCCGGCATTCGCGTTGGTGGTCGGCAAGGGCGGTCCGAAGCTGACCGCATCGGCGTTTGCGGATTCCAGAATCAGCGTCGGCCACGGCATATTCACCGGACAAAAGATCGATATGGCTGGCCTGGCCGACGCGCTCGCCATGGAGTCGGACCGAACGATCGTGGATCGGACGGGTCTCGGCGGCGAGTACGATGTGACCCTGAAGTGGACTCCGGACGCGGCCGATTCGGACCCCGCCGCAGTGCCGCTATTCACTGCGATTCAGGAGCAACTCGGGCTGAAGCTCGAAGCGACTAAGGCTCCGGTGGAAATTCTCGTGATCGACAGCGCACAGAAAGCTTCGGTGAATTGAGTGCATACGATCAGGTATTTCATGGCGGCGTTTCTCGCACTCGCAGCGGCTGCGCAGACGGTGAAATCGTTCGAGGTGGTTTCGATTAAGGCCGATCGCGATGGCCATGGCCTGGACGCCGGCACCCAGCCCGGCGGCAGATATACGGCCCGAAACGTGTCGGCGCTGTTTCTCATGACGCAGGCTTTCGGCATTAAAACGTATCAGATTTCCGGCGCACCGAAATGGCTGGATGACGACCACTACGATATTTCCGCGAAGGCTGCCGTTGCCAATCAGCTGAGCCAGGAGCAGCTGAAACCGCTGCTGCAGGCGATGCTGGTGGATCGCTTCGCGCTGAAGTTTCACCGGGAGACGAAAGAGTTTCCCGTCTACTCGCTGGTCGTCGGCAAGAGCGGGCCAAAGTTTTCCGTCGATAACAACTTCCTGGTGTCTCCTTCTATGAACGTGTCTTCGGGCAACGGCAGGGCAAGCATGACTGGCCGAAAAATGACGATGCAGGACCTTGCCAAACAACTCGGCGACATGGCCGGCCGCACGGTGATCGACAACACCGGGTTGAAAGGAGACTTCGACTTTAAGCTCGACTGGGCGCCATCGGAATCGACTGAAGAAGTGCTGCCGTCGGTCTTTGTTGCGGTGCAGGAACAACTCGGACTGAAGCTGGTTTCGGTGAAGAAGGCGCCGGTGGAAGTGATCGTCATTGAGAGTATGCAGAAGGCCTCGGCGAACTGAACGAGGCTGCGCGTCTAACGAAATCCGGGCTCCGCAGTTTGCCTTTCGGCGGGTGAACGGGGCGGTTCGCCGTGGATAAGACCGGGCTGAGCGGCGGAGCATGCTTCGGAGGATTGAATCAACGAAGATTATCGTTGACCTACGTTAGGAATCGTATTATGGTGGTTTCAGATGCCACTGAAACCCGTTTCCACTATGATTCTGATTGTCGCGACGCTCGCCGCGCAGCCCGCGTTCGAGGTGGCGACAATTAAGCCGAGCGATCCCGAGAGCCAGCTGAAAATCGATTTCGCGGCAGGCGGACGGCTGTTCGTCACGCACGCCACGCTGCGGTTTCTGATTAAGATCGCATACGACATTTCCGACGATCAACTTGCGGGTGGACCGGGCTGGATCAATTCGACGCGGTTCGACGTTCAGGGAAAGCCCGCTACCCCGACCGGCGGCGACCCGCAGAACATGACGAACGACCAGATCCTGTTGTTTCACGAGCCGATCCGGCTGCGTCTGCAGCGCTTGCTGGCCGATCGCTTCCATCTTGAACTGCGCAGGGAGTCGAAACCGATGCCGATATTCGCGCTGGTCGCGGCGAAAAATGGCCCGAAAATGAAACGGAGTTCGGGGACGGGCAATCCTGAATTGAAGACGGGCTCCGGGCGCGGCCTGCTGACGGCAACGCGTGTCGACATGGCAACGCTCGCGAAATTCCTATCCGAGGGACAAACCGGACGCCCGGTGGTGGACGGGTCGGGCTTGCCGGGCCGCTTCGATTTCAAACTGGATTGGACTCCGGATCCGAGCCTGAATCCTTTACAGGCGAACGCGGGCGGCGTGTCGGCGGGCGCAGACGCGGGTGGAATTTCGATTTTCACGGCTTTGCAGCAGCAACTGGGGCTGCGGCTGGAGGCGCGCAACGGCGCGTCGGATTACTTTGTGGTGACGCGGGCGGAACTGCCTTCGGCGAATTAACCGCGAGCCAGACGTGCCTCACGCTCACAGGTGTGCATCGCGGGAGGCGGCGTTCCGGCCGAATCAGGCCGGAAAACCGGCCTATTCTTGCTGGTCCGAATCGTGCCAGACAAAACGGACGACGAAAAACGGAGGGGTCCAAACGTTAGGCCTGACAAATTCGTCAGATTTTCAAACGTTTGATGGAACAAATGGAACGTTTCGGCGTCTTATCTGGAAGATAGCCAGGGCCCGCACCACCCCGCCGTGGGATGATGTCCTGATAGTACTAAATACTTAGCAAGAACGAGGTGGAACGATGAAGGGTCCGTTGAAATTCACTGCTTTGATCGCCGGTCTGTTAACGGCTCTGTCCGGCTGCGCAGCAGCCGACCTGAAATTTGTGATGGCGGACGTCCATCCGAGCCCGCATAGCTCCAGCCAGTTTGTGTACATGCGAAGCGGTTTTTATCGCGGCGGACGTTATCAGGTTCGTTCCGGCACCATGGTGGATCTGATTGCCCTGGCCTACGGGGTGGATAACGACAAGGTTCTGAGCGGGCCCAACTGGCTGGATTTCGACCGTTTCGATATTCTTGCCACGGCTCCGGCCACTGCCAAACCGGAGGATGTAAAGGCGATGCTGCAGGCGCTGCTCGCCGAGCGTTTCAGCCTGGCGCTCCATGTGGATAAGAAAGAGCTGCCAACCTTCGCGCTGACGATGGGAAAGAAGCCGCTGCTGAAGGAAGCGGACGGGTCTGGCGAGACAGGCTGCCAGTTTCAGGTTGTGGGGCTGCCCAATGGCGGGCGCGGCGGTCCGTCGCCCGGCGACGCGCCTCAGGCTGCTCCGGTGCTCAGCTTCACCTGCCACAACATGACGATGGCGGCGCTCGCGGAATACATGCACACTATGCCGCTCGGAAACCAGTTTCTCGGCAGCAATCCGCTGGTGGATGAAACCGGACTCGCGGGCGCGTGGAATCTGGACTTTCATTACGATCTGCCGATGGGGCCCAATGCTCCCTCAGGCGCCGCGATGCTCGATTCGTTCGAAAAGCAGACGGGATTGAAGCTGGAGGCGCGTAAGGTGCCGCTGCCCGTCGTCATTGTGGACAGCGCGAATGAGAAGCCGACGCCCAACCTGCCGGGCGTCGCGGAAAAGCTGCCCATTTCGCCCACCGAATTCGAGGTAGCCGATATCAAGCCGAGCGATCCGAACGCTTCCGGGCCTGGCCGGGGCGGCGGACTGCAGCCCAGCGGTCGCGTGGATCTGCGCGGCATCACTCTGAAACAGTTGATTACCGTCGCCTGGGACACGACGCCCGGTCTGGTGGCCGGCGGGCCGAAGTTTATCGATGACGATAAATTCGATATTGTCGCCAAGGCCCCGGCTCAGGCGATGGCGGGGGCAACGCCTGGTGGCGGCGGCCCGGGAAACCAGCAGCAAATGGATATCGACGCGCTGCGGCTGATGCTGCGGGCGCTGATCATCGACCGTTTCAAACTGAAAACACACGTCGAGGACCGGCCGATGGACGCCTACACGCTGCTGGCGGACAAACCGAAGATGAAGAAAGCCGACCCCTCGAACCGGACGAATTTCAAGGAGGGGCCAGGGCCGGATGGCAAGGACCCGAGAAAGGATACTCCGGCGCTGGGCCGTCTGGTGACCTGCCAGAACATGACGATGGCGCAACTGGCGGAGTTGTTGCCGAACATTGCGGGCGGCTATTTCCAGACGGTCAGCAGAACGGTGCTGGATTCGACGGGCGTGGAAGGAGCATTCGATTTTACGCTGAGCTTCAGCGGGGCGGGCATTCTGAATGGAGGCGGCGGGGGACGCGGAGGCGATGCGCCTCCGCCGCCAGGTGCGGCCGGGGCTGCAGGCGTTGCGTCGGATCCGGGCGGCGGCATGACGCTGATGGATGCGATGGATAAGCAAATTGGCATCAAAATGATCACGACCAAGCGGCCCGTGCAGGTGCTGGTGATCGACCACATCGAGCAGAAACCGACGGATAATTAATGAATTAGTACTGCTTGTTCGTAACTCCGCATCAACGAATGGCGTCTCAAAGGCGTCATACAGGAAAGGAGGTTTCACAATCATGCTAAGACTCGCCTGCGCTCTGCTGATCGTCGGCCTGGCCTTCGGCCAGACCGAAAGCGCGCTGAAGTTTGAAGCCGCGGATATTCACACGACGCCCGCCGTCGCTCCGGGCAACAACGGGAATCAGTTCATGCGCGGCGGGTTTTACCGCGGTGGCCGGTATGAAGTGCGCAGCGCGACAATGGTGGACCTGGTCCGCACAGCTTATAACGTGGACGCCGATAAGGTGACGGGCGGCCCGGGCTGGATGGATAAAGATCAGTTCGATGTGATTGCCAAAGCTCCGGCCGATTCCACGCCGGAGAAACTGCAGGCGATGCTGAAGAATCTGCTTGCGGAACGCTTTGGCCTGGTAGTCCACAACGATACGAAACCGCTGCCGGCGTATGCGCTCACGCAGGGTAAAAAAGTGCTGATGAAGCCGGCGGGCGGATCGGACGAAACGGGTTGCAAGATGGTGCCACCGCCCGAACCGCCTCCGGGCGGCCCCGTGATGGGGATCTTCATGAACGGCGTCGCAATCCGAATGGGGCCGACCTCGCTGATGACATATTCGTGCCATAACATCACTATGTCGGCGTTGCCGGATCAGTTGCGCTCGATGATATTCGTGCCCGGCTACCTGAACGGCAGCCGTGTTGTGGACGAGACGGAATTGAAGGGCGCATGGGATTTCGACATTAAATTCTCGGCGAATTTCAGAATGCCCGTGCAGGCGGCGGAAGGCGCGCCGGAGGTCGTCACAATCTTTACCGCGATGGAGAAACAACTCGGGCTGAAGCTGGAGCTGACGAAGATTCCGATGCCGGTGGTCGCGGTGGACAGCGTGAATGAAAAGCCCACGGATAACCTGCCGGGCGTGAGCGCGAAGATGCCGACGCCGCCTGCGGAATTCGAAGTGGCGGATATCAAGCCGAGCGATCCGAATCCGCCTGCGGGCCCGTTCGGCGGCGGCTGCTTTTTCTGCGCGGGCGGACGGGTGAATCTGACCAGAGACACGATAAGCGACCTGATTAGTCTGGCATGGAATCTGAACGGTCCGGGGTCCAACAGCCGCATTACGGGAATACCGAAGTCGATGGAAAAGGTCAACTGGGACATTATTGCCAAGGCGTCGACGATGACGCCTCTGAACGCGCCCGCGCCGTTGATCGGGCAGCCGCCTCCGCAGCCTCAGGTGGATTTCGATTCGATGCGGGTAATGCTGCAGGCGCTTTTGAAAGACCGCTTCAAGCTGGCGATTCATGAAGAAACGCGGCCGCTGCCCGGATATGCGCTGGTAGCGGTGAAGCCGAAGCTGAAGCCGGCCGATCCGACGAATCGCCAGGGCTGCAAGGAAGGTCCGGGGCCGGATGGCAAAGATCCGCGCACGACAAATCCGGCAGCGAGTCGATTGCTTACCTGTTTGAATACCACGATGGCGGATTTTGCCGCCCAGATTCCGATTCGCGCGAACGGCTATTTCATGGACCTGCCGGGCGGAGTGGTGGATGCGACGAAAATTGAAGGCGCTTACGACATCACGCTGAATTTCAGTGTCGCGGGCGCCCTGAGCGGCGGCGGGCGCGGTGGCGGCGCTGCGCCGGGCGAGGCATCGGATCCGGGAGGCGCGATTACGCTGCAGGAAGCGATCGAAAAACAGCTGGGGCTGAAGCTGGAGCCGCAGAAGAACTCGGGAATGGTGCTGGTGGTGGACCACGTGGAGGAAAAACCTGCTGAAAACTGACAGAAACGTGACAAGTTGTGAACCCCGGCAGCGTAAGGTCGTAATGAAATGCGTCGCCAGCGGTCTGACTGACAGTGGAAAAGTATGAAAGTTGAGGAAAACGAACAGATTCGGCTACACAATCCGGGTACGTGAACGTCAAACGCTTATTACGAAGTGCGAACATATCAATAACGGTCAACGTAATACTATTGACCACTTCAGGTTAGCGAGCGCCAGAGGAGAGTCCAGGCTCCTGAGGCCGCGCTGCCGATCGCAATCAATACTAAGGATACAGAGAGGGCTTTGGGGAGTTCATGCAATTGAAAAAACATATTCGTTATGTGGCAATCGTCTGTATCGCCATGCTGGTTGCGATGCCACAGCTGATTGCCGCGGAATATCGCGGTCAGGTGAAATTCGGCGGCCTGCCGCTGCCCGGCGCGACGGTGACGGCGACTCAGGGCGACAAAAAACTGACCGCGGTCAGCGATGAACAGGGCACGTTTGCGTTCTCCGATCTTCCCGATGGCACGTGGCAGCTTCAGGTGGACATGCTCGGCTTCACGGCGGCAAAACAGGAAGTGACGCAGGGCACGGGACTGCCGGGTCCATCGTTCGCGCTGAAAATGCTGCCGATCGACGATATTAAGGCTGAGGCTGCACCGGCGGCGCCAGCGGCTGCTGCCGTTACGACGACCGCTCCGACGCAGACTACGACGACTGCGCCGGCGGAAGCCCCCGCGCCTTCGCTCAATGCGGCTATCGCAGCGGCTAACGCTGCGGGCGCCGCGTCCGCTAAATCCGCCAAGCCGGCAAAAAGCAAGAACGCCGCTCCGGCCGCTGCCTCCACGGCGTTCCAGCGCACGGATCTGAACGGGTCCGCACCGGCGGCTCCCGCGGCCAGCGCGGCGGCACCGGAAGTCACGGGCGAACTGAAGCAGCAGGCGGCGGACAGCTTTCTGATTAACGGCAGCGCGCAGAATGGCGCGGCTTCGCCGTTCGCGCAGAATCCGGCGTTTGGCAACAACCGCAAGGGCGGGCCGAGGTTTTATACCTATAGCATCGTCCTCACGGAAAGTAACTCCGCTTTGAATGCCGCACCATTTTCTCTGATCGGACAGTCGGTCAAGCCACCGACCAACCAGCTGACCGGGGGGTTCAATTTTGGCGGTCCGATATACATTCCGCATTTGATCGAGAAGCGCAACAACGTGCAGCTGACCGTGAACTATACACGGACCGAGAACCGCACCGAGACTGTCACTCCCGTGCTGATGCCTACCGCCGCCGAGCGCGCGGGTAATTTTTCGAACGTGGAGACGCCGGGAGGGCAGCAGGTGCAACTGCCGGGGTTCACGGGTGACATCATTCCCCCGAGCCAGCTCAGCTTGCAGGCGCTATCGCTGCTCCAGTACTATCCTCAGCCGAATTTCTTCGGCAGTTCCGCGTACAACTATCAGGTGCCGATCATCGCTAACACGCACACCGACACCATCCGTGCGAACGTCTCGAAGAATTTCAAGCGAAGGAACTTCATATCGGGTCAGTACGCGGCCAACGATACGCGGAGCGATCAGGACACGAATTTCAATTTTCTCGATCTGAGCCGCAGGCTCGGGATGCAGGCTACGGCAACCTACCGGCGCACTTATACGCCACGTTTCTACGGAACGTTCAGTTATCAGTTCAGCCGGCAATCGATTCAGGCGCTGCCCTACTTTTCCAATATCACGAATGGGAATGTCTCGGGCAATGCGGGGATCAACGGAAACAATCAGGAGCCTTTGAACTACGGCCCGCCGTCGCTCGGTTTTCAGCAGAGCACGATCCTGGGTCTGAGTGACGTAAATGCCAGTATCACGCACAACCAGGCCAGCGCGTACAGCTACGTGGGCACCTGGAATCACGGTCGGCACAATATTACGTTCGGCGGCGATTTCCGCTGGCAGCAGTTCAATTCGATTGCGCAGAACAATCCGCGCGGCAGCTTTACTTTCACCGGCGCGGCCACCGGCTACGATTTCGCCGATTTTCTGGTTGGCACGCCGGATCAACTTTCCATAGCTTACGGCAACGCGGATAAATATTTGCGGGCCAAGCAGCCCGACGCGTATTTTAACGACGACTGGAAGGTGAGCCCGGGCTTATCGCTCAGTTTAGGTTTACGCTGGGAATATACTTCGCCAATCACGGAAAAGTACGGACGTCTCGTGAATCTCGATATCGCATCCGGTTACACGGCGGCAGCTCCAGTATGCGCGGCCGCGATAGATGGGTGCGCCACAGTCGGGCCGCTGACCAATATGACTTATCCCGCATCGCTGATTCGCCCGTATAAGACGGAATTCGAGCCTAAACCGGCATTCGCGTGGCGGCCATTTCCGGCATCGTCGATGGTGGTCCGCGGCGGCTACGGAATTTCCTACAGCACGCAGGTCTACAACCCTTTTGCGAACATCATGGACCAGGAGGCGCCGCTCTCGAAGAGCCTGCAGCTGAATAACGCCACCACTCCGCTGACGCTGAAGAACGGCTTCAACGCTCCCGCGAATTTGAGTGAGGATACGATCGGGGTGAGTTCGAATTTCAGGCCCGGCCAGGTGCAGGCCTGGAACCTTTCGATACAGCGCGACCTGCCGGGTTCGCTCGTCATGCAGGCCACTTACCTGGGGACCAAGGGAACGCATCTGTTGCAGGCGTTTGTGCCGAATACCTATCCCGGCGGCGTTACGAATGCGTACCCCTCGAACTTCACTTACTACACGTCGGGCGGCAACCTGGAGCGGGAAGCGGGCACACTGAATCTGAGGCGGCGCCTGCATAACGGCTTTACCGCTTCGATGACTTATACCTATTCGAAATCGATCGACGATGTGGCGTCGGCGGGCGGCGGGCTCGGCCAACCCGCACAGAACTGGCTCGATCTGGAAGGGGAGCGGGGATTGTCCTCTACCGATCAGCGGCATGTAGGGGACATCGCGCTGCAATATACTTCCGGCATGGGAATGGGCGGCGGCACGTTACTAAGTGGCTGGCGCGGCAAGCTGATTAAAGACTGGACGTTCCTCGATAACATCCACTTAGGTACGGGCCTGCCGCTGACTCCGATTGTGCCGGGCCTTCTGGGCGGCATAACATCCAATAATCTGCGGGCCAGTTACACGGGCGAATCGATCTATGCGGCACCGGATGGGAAGTATTTGAATCCCGATGCTGTGTCGGCGCCCGCGGCGGGCCAGTGGGGGAATGCGGGAGTTGGTTCGATCACGGGGCCGAGCCAGTTCTCCATGAATGCGTCGATGCAGCGGTCCTTCCGGCTGAACGACCGGTTTACGCTCAGCCTGCAGATCAACGCCAACAATCCGCTGAATCATGTGGTGTTCGGGAGCTGGGGCGCGACGGCGACCAGCGACCAATTCGGAGTGGCGGCCGGTCCTAACGCCATGCGCAGTGTGACGACTAACATGAGGTTAACGTTCTAGTTATGCGACATCCATATAATGTAAGACTCGTTTCGGCCGGTTCGAAGGCGATCCGCTGTTTGCTCGTGCTGCCACTGCTGGTGTTCGGGCAGCAGCCGGCGCAGAAGTCGGTGCAGTCGCAGGTGCAGGCATCGACCGGTATCGCTACGTTCTCCGCCACGGCCCAGCTGGTTGTGGAGGAAGTGACAGTCAAAGACAAGAATGGCAAAGCCATTGAGGGGCTCAAGCAGGAAGACTTCGTTATCACCGAAGATAACAAGCCGCAGGTCATTAAGTTTTTCGATTACGAGAAGCTGGACGATGTGGTGGACGCCCCGGATCAGAAACAGTTCGCCACCCGGCCCGAGGAGAAGCTGCCGGAGCCGGTAGCGCTGCCGAAGCTGACTCACACGGAGATTGCGCCGGAGCCCACGGGCAAAGTGCTCTACAAGGATCACCGGCTGCTGGCTATCTACTTCGATATGACCTCGATGCAGATTCTGGATCAACTGCATGCTCTCGACGCGGCGACCGCGTTCGTCCGCAAGCAGATGAGCCCGTCGGACATGATCGCCATTATGCAATACACAGGCACCGGCGTGGAAGTGCTGCAGGATTTCACCGGCGACAAAGAGAGGCTTCTGACCATTATTGCGACTCTGGTAGCGGGCGAAGCGGATAACACCGGTGAAGCGAATGCCGACGCGAGTGCCGCCGATACCGGCGCCGCGTTCGGACAGGACGATTCCGAATTCAACATCTTCAACACGGACCGGCAACTGGCGGCGCTGCAGACGGCGACGAAGATGCTGGGAACGCTGAGCGAAAAGAAATCGCTCATTTACTTTGCCAGCGGCATGCAGCTGAACGGCGTGGATAATCAGGCGCAGTTGCGGGCCACGGAAAACGACGCGATACGCGCGGGCGTATCTTACTGGCCGATTGACGCGCGCGGCCTGACGGCCACTTCGCCGCTGGGCAATGCGACGCAGGGATCGCAGGGCGGCGCGGGTATGTACAGCGGCGCGGCGGCTCTGGCGATGCAGCAGAATTTCGCGAAATCGCAGGACACGCTGTATACGTTAGCTTCCGATACGGGCGGCAAGGCGATGCTCGACTATAACGACCTGGGGCAGGGCATCATCAATGCCGAGAAAGCTATCCAGAGTTACTACATCATTGGCTATTACACGAGCAACACCAATCCCGACGGTAAGTTCCGGCGTGTGAAGATCACGCTGCCCAACAACGCGGACGCGAAGCTCGACTATCGGCAGGGTTACTACGCGAATAAAGAGTACGGTAAGTTCACCGTGGCGGATAAGGAACGCCAGTTAGAAGACGCGCTGCGGATGGAAGATCCGATTACCCAACTGACCATGGCGCTGGAGGTGAATTACTTCCGGCAGAACAGGGCGGAGTCGTTCGTGCCGATTATGCTGAAGATTCCGGGCAGCGAACTGGCGCTGGCGAAGAAGGGCGGCGCGGAACATACGATCATCGATTTCATCGGCGAAATCAAGGACGATCAGGGCACGACTATTCAGAATATTCGCGATTATCGCGATATCAAACTCTCCGAGGGCACTCTGGCGGAATGGGCGAAGAGGCCAATTGCGTACGATACCGGCTACAATCTGCTACCTGGCCAGTACAAACTCAAGGTGCTGGCGCGCGACAGCGAGACCGGCAGAATTGGTACTTACATGGGAAGTTTTCGCGTTCCCAATCTCGACGCCGAAGAAGATCGCGTGCCTCTTTCGTCGGTGGTGCTCAGCAGTCAGCGTGCGCCGATGAGCGCGGCTATCGCGGCCGATAAGGGAGACAAGGCGGCGGCTACTCAGGCGGCGAACCCGCTGGTCCAGGATGGACAGAAGCTAATTCCCAGTGTGACGCGCGTCTTCCATAACTCGGGCGATATGTTTGTCTATATGCAGGCGCTGGAGGACGAACTCAACCCGGCGGATTCCGAGGGCAAGATCAAATACAAGGTGGATGAGAATAACAAGAGAGTGTTCGCGGCCACGCCTCGCCCGATGGTGGCTTATGTGACGTTCTATAAGGGTTCGACGAAAGTGATGGAGACGCCGCCGGTGAAGGTTGCGGACGGTATGGACCCGCACTCGCACATGCTGCCGATGAAGCTGAGTTTTTCGCTGGCTAAGCTGAAGCCGGGCGAGTATAACTGCCAGGTGACGGTGCTGGATCCGATTGCGCAGAAGGCCGCGTTCTGGCAGGCGCCGGTGATGATGATTCCGTAGGGGTTGCTGGGACGGTGCCTGGAAAGTGCGACACTGGAAGCGTGCGGAAGGCGGGCTAAATGAACCTCGACGAAGCACACAAGAAATGGCTTGAAGCACTGTGGAACCAGAAGCTTGAAAAACTGGAAACGACTCTGCTCACGGAATTCCACAAGTGGGCCAGTCCCCACCGAACTCCGCACTCAGAGCCACGCCCAGGCAATCCGCGCCATCGACCTTGAGCTCGAAAATGTCAAAGAGCGCGTGTCGAAGCTCGAACCGAAACAGTAGCGGCGGCTATCGGGTTCCGTTCAGCAGCATTACCAGGGTGTAAACCACGGGTATTGCGAAGAGGGAACTGTCGAGGCGATCGAGCATGCCGCCATGGCCGGGCAGGATGGTGCCGCTGTCCTTCACGCCTGCGCCGCGTTTGAGCGCCGATTCGGCCAAGTCGCCTACCTGTCCGGCTGCGTTTGCGATGAGCGAGACGCCGCCAGCCACCCAGAGCGGCGTTCCGTGGATGGCGAGGGGCAGGTAAATCAGGCCGAAGATCACGCCGGTGACCACCGAGGCCGCCGCGCCTTCCCACGATTTTCCGGGGCTCACGTGCGGCGCCAGTTTGTGCCTGCCGAATTTCCGGCCGACGTAGTATGCGCCGGTGTCGCCGATCCAGTTGATCATCAGGGCGAACAGCAGCCAGTAAGGACCGGCCTTCGGGTCCATGTCATGGAGGAGAGTGGCCGTCTTCCACGATCCGAAGATGTAGGCGATGCCCATGACGAGCGCCGCCGCGCGCGCCGTACCCCGGGCGAAGTCTTCCGACGACAGCGTGAGGCATAACGCAGCGAGGGCCGCGAGAAACAGGATCAGCGCGGCCTGATTCAGCGGAGCAATAATGATCAGCAGGCCCGCGACATAGCCGGGCAGCGCATTGGCATTGGTGATGCGCGCATATTCGCGGAAACAGAGAACCGCGAAGAGGGCCACCACGGCGAGAAACAGAGCGGGAGGCGCGAACAGGACGGCGCAGACGGCAACGGGCACCAGGACCAGTGCGGTAATCGCGCGCTTCATTTCGAGGAGGCGGTGGTCAGAGTGGAAGTAACGTCGTCGATTTCCCGGTCGCGCGACTGTTCACGCGGTGCGCTGGCCGCCGCGGGAGCGCTGAGGCCTCCAAAACGCCGGTCGCGGCGCTGGAACTCCAGGATAGCCTTCAGCAATTCCGCGCGGTTGAAATCCGGCCAGTAGGTGTTGGTGACGTACAGTTCCGCGTAGGCGATCTGCCAGAGCAGGAAATTACTGATACGCATTTCGCCCGAGGTGCGGATGAGCAGGTCGGGATCGGGCAGACCGGCGGTGGAGAGGCGGCGTTCGATCATGCTTTCGTCCACCACGAGTTCGGAAAGGCGGCCTTCGATGCGGGCTTCGTCGATGATGGTGTTGACGGTGTCGACCAGTTCATTGCGGGCGCTGTAGTTGATGGCCAGGTTGAGGCGCATGCCGGTGCAGTGGGCGGTGGCGCGCTCGGCTTCGCGCAGGACTTCGTACGCGCCGGCCGGCAGCGCTTCCACGCGACCGCTCGATTGCAGGCGAATGTTGTTGCGGCGCAGGTCGTCTATTTCGCGGCGCAGATAGATGCGCAGCAGACGCCAGAGCATATCGACTTCGGCGCGCGGGCGCTTCCAGTTTTCGGCGGAAAAGGCGTAAAGAGTGAGCGCCTGGACGCCGATGTGCGAGCAATCTTCGACGACGGAGCGGACGCGGCTGACGCCGGCGCGATGTCCGGCGAAGCGCGGCAGGCCGCGGCCTTTGGCCCAGCGCCCGTTGCCATCCATGATGATGGCGATGTGCGCGGGGATGCGTTCGGGGTCGATTGCGAGCGCGAGCGCGCGGTCAGTACCCTCCGGCGCGAGCGCATCAAGGAAATTCATCGGCTTCCAGACCATGGTACACCGTGCCGCAAAGCTCTGGCGGATACAAAGTACCGTTACTGGCCGAAATAGCGGGCTATAGCCTGCAAAAACAGGGCGTTGTCGGGGGTGGCCGAGGCGAAGAGCGTCATGGAGGAGTGGAATTTCATGTTGTCGGGGTAGCCGAAGATTTCATCGATGGAGCGGTTTTCGATCTGGTTGACCAGCGCGGTGCATTCTCTGAGGCGGGGGCCGAGGACCGGGTGTTGCATGTAGGCTTCGGCTTCGGCCTGCGAGGCGATGCCGTAGCGGTGGGCCATGGCGCTTTGGCCGAGGCCGCGCATTTGCGGGAAGACGAACCACATCCAGTGCGTCTGTTTGCGGCCGCGGGTGAGTTCGGCGCGGACCTGGGCGTAGACGGGGTCCTGCGCGTCGACGAAGCGCTGAAGTTCGGTAGAATCGCTTTTATATGGTGCAACGTCCGGGCGAGTCAGAAGCGGCTCCTTCTTTCTTTACTTATATTAATCAGGTGGCGGGCGAGGATGTTTTTGCGTTCGTCGAGAGCCAGCTGGAAGAGGCGCTGTCGTTGTTCGCCACGATATCGCAAGAGGCTTCGCTGCGGCGGTATGCGCCGGATAAGTGGAGCATTCGTCAGTTGGTGAATCATGTGACCGATACCGAGCGCGCGTTTGCGTTTCGCATGCTGTGGTTTGCGCGCGGATTCGAGGCGCCGCTGCCTGGTTACGATCAGGATATTGCGGCGGCGGGCGCTGAGGCCGATGCGGTGGTGTGGGCGGCGCATGTGGAGGAGTTCAGGCAGGTGCGGCTTGCGACGATTTCGCTCTATCGGAATATGCCGGCGGCGGGGTGGACGCGCGGCGGGATTGCGAGCGGTAAGTTTGTTACGGTGCGGGCGCTCGGGTGGATTATTCCGGGGCATGTGGCGCATCATCTGAGGATCTTGCGGGAACGGTATTTGTAGCGTGTGACGCTGGCAGACGCTATGCGGCCTTGCTGCGCCTGGGCTTAGGCTTTGGGTCGTCGTCTGCGATGCCGGAAAGGACTACGGGCGCACGGTCGGCAAATTCAGCAACGAGCGACAGGCTTCCACCCATGGCTTCGACAGTTTTACGCAGCGTTGAGAGTAATAAATCGCTGCGTTTTTCCAGTCGTGAAACGCTATCCTGCGTGATCCCGAGGGTTTTGGCCACCCGGACCTGAGTTAGCTTCCGTGCCAGCCTGAGCTGGCGCAAAGTCATTTCTTCCGCGATCAGTTCAGCGGCGCGGGCTTCAACTTTCTTTCGCCTGGCGTGGCTGAGTTTCGCGATAATGTCGTCCACGTTCTTAGGCATTTTGACCCCTCTCGTTTTTCAGCCGAATTAGATGCGCATCGAAACGGTCGTCGGCCTTTCCGATCAGTTCGCGATAGAACTGCTTCTGGCTGCTGCCTGACTTGTCTCCGGCGATGAGCAGGATTGCCCTTCGCTTCGTATCGAAAGCAAAGGCGACTCGCCATTCGCCATTATCAGCGCTAAACCGAAGTTCTTTCATGTTCGCGTGACGGGAACCTTGCAGGGTATCGGCGCGGGGTCGCCCGAGCTGCGGACCGAATTGCTGCAGCAGGCGGGTCAGTGCAAGCAGTTCGGTTTGTACTTCGTCAGTCATCTTGCTGAACTCCGGCTCGAATTCATCGGCCAGTGCGACCGCCCATCTCATCATGCAATTATGTTGTCAGAATCATATGATATCAGGTACATGCTACCACGCATCATCTGAAGATTTTGCGGGAGCGGTAAGTACGTGACGACCGCTCACCCGCACCATAGTTCTGTGTGAGACAGGCGAGGATTCCGGCACGGATGCGCCGGCGAGGTGGGAACCGGCAATGGCGATCCTGGATGCCACAGACCAAGGTGCAACTCGATATTGGGCATTTCAGAGTCAATCACCGACAAGGGATTACCGTCACCATAACGAGTAGCACTTCGATGACGAAGGACCTGTCTGTATGTGATTGTCGATTCCAACTGATTGACAGTAATCCAGTAGGCGAATGGGGCGTTGTCTGTTGGTTCCGCCGAAATCACGCTGCCCTGAAGCGGACCCTCAGTGATGTAACGATCTTCCTGGTTGTTATTGCGACCGGTGAGATGCGCGTAGATTTGTTTGAATCGATCATTGCTTCGATCGTACGCGAGCACTTGAGTAAGAACTCCCTGATTGCCATTGTCGCTATGCTCGGTGGCCACCTGGAGCAGAAACAGAGGGGTGGCTCTGCCAGCGGAATAGACCACCTGCGCGTGATTTAGGTAGTGCGGCTCCCACGCGTCGGGGGAGATTGGAGCGGGAGGTAGCGGCATAGTCGCCAATTGCGCGCATGACGCCGTCGGAGCAGGCCTGAGGCACAAGTGGATGAGGCCCGGTTCGCCCGGGTCGGCGAAACCACCGGCATCCGCGGGCGCGGGCACGCTTGGCTCTTGCGACGCAAGGAACCGCCATGGCGACAGCGTATCGAATGGTTTGGATAGATCGATGTCGATCTTTGTCGGTGCTAAAGGCGGTGCCGCCTGGGCAGACCAAAGAATGAGGAGGCTCAGAGCTACGTGCGGTTTCTGCATCCTGAACACTCCGGACTGTTAGATCAGTACTTCGGGACGGTCGGGTCTACCTTGTCGCTCCAGGCCAGAATTCCGCCTGTCAGGTTGAGGACGTTCTTAAAGCCGGACTGCCTTAGTAGTTCGACAGCCTTGGCGCTGCGGCCGCCCATTTTGCAGTGCATCACGTACTCGGCCGACTGGTCGAGCTCGTTGAGATGCTTCGGCAGTTCGCCGAGCGGAATCAGGGTAGAGCCGGGGATTCGGCAGATCTGGAATTCGTGCGGTTCGCGCACGTCGATCAGTTTGAAGTTATCGCCGCGATCCAGTTTGGCCTTCAGTTCAACAGCGTCTATTTCTCCCGATGTACTCACAGGTTTCGCCTCTTCCTCACGATGCGGCATGCCGCAGAATTGTTGGTAATCGATCAGTTTGGTGATCGTCGGATGATCGCCGCAGGCCGGGCAAGCCGGGTCGCGGCGCAGTTTGAGCTCGCGGAACTTCATGGCGAGCGCGTCGTACAACATGAGGCGTCCAACCAGCGACTGGCCCACACCCAGAATCAATTTTACCGTTTCGGTGGCCTGCACAAGGCCGATGATGCCAGGCAGGATTCCGAGCACGCCGCCTTCGGCGCAGCTGGGCACGAGGCCCGGGGGTGGTGGTTCCGGATACAGGCAGCGATAGCAGGGGCCGCCGGGATACGCGAAGATGGTCGCCTGGCCTTCGAAGCGGAAGATGGAGCCGTAGATGTTGGGCTTCTTCAGCAGCACGCAGGCGTCGTTGACGAGATAGCGCGTAGGGAAGTTGTCGGTGCCATCGACGATGTAATCGTAATCCTTCAGGATTTCGAGCGCGTTCTCGCTCGTGAGCGCCACTTCATGCCGGTCGAGTTTCACGAATGGATTGATATCAGACATGCTTTCAATCGCGGAATCGATCTTCGGCTTGCCGACGTCTTTGGTGCCGTGAATGACCTGGCGCTGCAGGTTAGTGTAATCGACGACATCGAAATCGACGAGGCCGATGCGGCCGATTCCGGCTGCGGCGAGATAGAGCGCGGCGGGCGCACCGAGTCCGCCGGTGCCGACCAGCAGCACGCTCGCGTTCTTCAGCTTGAGCTGGCCTTCCATGCCGACTTCGGGCATGATGAGGTGCCGGCTGTAGCGAAGGATTTCGTCTTTGGAAAGTGTAGTTTCGGGAGTCACCACGTAATTAGATGCCACGCGCGCCGCCCGCGATGCTGGGTTCCGTTGATTGCGTGCCGCCAGCGATGCTCGGCACGATGGACAGCGTGTCGGTGGCGGCCACGGGAGTGGCGTCCTTGTTCAGGTAACGGATATCGTCGTCATTGAGATAGACGTTGACGAAGCTGCGGAGCTTGCCTTCATCGTTATAGAGCTGCTTTTTCAGGTTGGGGAAGCGCGTGGTGAGCGCGGCGAGTACTTCGCCTACGGTTGTGCCTTCGGCTTCGACGGTGTCTTGCTTTTCCGCGAACTGGCGGAGGGGAGTGGGGATCAGGATTCGGGCCATGTAAGTTCCTCTTTTTCTGCGTGTGTTTGTTCGGCGTTGGGCAGCCAGCTGTTGGCGTGGTGAAACCGCGCGTTCTGAATCGACAGAACGACGAAGGAATACCACGGGCAGGAATTCTTCAAATCGGTCTCGGAGAAATACGCGTCGCAATCGGGATGCGAGTGGTAGATGCCGATCAGGTCCATTTTACGCTCGCGGGCTTCGCGGTCGGCGCGCAGGAGATCTTCGGGGCGCAGTTCGTAGCGCGCGGCCTGGGGTCCGGCGGAGGCGTTATCGAGCGCTAACGCGTGGGCCACTGTCTTGTTATCGCCGTCAATGGTGCCGATCATTGCGCCGCAGCACTCGTTCGGATATGTAGCTTGCGCGTGGTTCACCATTTCGCGCCAGGGTTGCCGTTCAATCGAAATCATTTTAGTATTCTTCGTCCCAGAAATGCTCGCTCAGGTATTTGTCGGCGCCATCGCAGAGGATGGTAACGATGACGGCCTTGCGGCCTTCGGCGTGAAGCTCGGCGGCCAGCTGGAGCGCGGCTTGCACGTTGCCGCCCGCGGAAATTCCTACGAGCACACCTTCTTCGCGAGCCAGGCGGCGCACCATTTTGTAGGCGTCTTCGGTTTCGATGAGGATGTTGCGATCGGCGAGCGCGGGATCGTAAATGCGCGGTACGATGGCGGTCGCCATGTGCTTGGTGCCTTCGATGCCGTGGAAACCGGTGGATGGCTGGGCGGAAATGCACTGGACGCCGGGGATATCCCGCTTGAGGCGGCGGCTGGTGCCGACGAAGGTGCCGCTGGTGCCGAGCAGAGCGACGAAGTGCGTGACGCGGCCTTCGGTTTGTTCGATGATTTCGGGGGCGGTGGTCTTGAAATGCGCCTGCCAGTTGGCGTCGTTACCGTACTGATCGGGATAAAAGTAACGGTCGGGGTCGGTGGCGTAGAGTTGGCGGACGGCACGGATGGCGCCATCGGAACCTTCGCCGGGATCGGTCAGAATGAGTTCCGCGCCGTAGGCTTTGAGGATGCGCTTGCGCTCGGGAGAGGCGTTTTGCGGCAGGCAGAGCTTCACTTTATAGCCGCGCACGGCGCCGATCATGGCGTAGGCGATGCCGGTGTTGCCGCTGGTGGAATCGATCAGAGTTTTATCCGGCGTGAGCAGGCCGGCGCGCTCGCCTTCGCGAATCATGTTGAGCGCGGCGCGGTCTTTGACGGA
>Ga0302319_10005527_pt1 | contig 25403 bp, 24 predicted proteins | sample Bog_T0_2_FD_203319 | JGI IMG/M metagenome (GOLD analysis project Ga0302319, IMG submission 203319) | Peat permafrost microbial communities from Stordalen Mire near Abisko, Sweden - Bog_T0_2 | ecosystem: Environmental > Terrestrial > Soil > Wetlands > Peat | place: Sweden: Abisko, Stordalen Mire...
ACAAGCGCGAGGCGGCGGCGGCACGGAAGGAAAAAATCCTGGAAGCTCTGCAGCGGCTGAAAAAAGCCAGCTGACCGGCGCAGATAACGGCGTATTCGCGAGGGGAGACCAGCATGCGCAGCGGAGAGCCCAGTCACACCGCGCGCGGCGCGGCGGCGCATCGCGCGGCGCATCAGAGGCTGGAGGGCGGGGTGATCTTCACCGATCGGTTTGCCGAGCGGATGCTCGATGCCGAGGCGCTGACCCGGCTCGACGCGTTCGCGGCCGATCCGACGCAGCGACCGATGCGGCTGTTCATCGCTGCGCGCAGCCGGTTTTCCGAGGACAGCCTGGCTGCCTGCGTCGCCGGCGGGACCCGGCAGGTGGTCGTGCTCGGCGCCGGCCTCGACACCTTTGCGCTGCGCAATCCGCATGCCGGCGTCCGCGTCTTCGAGGTTGATTACCCCGCGACCCAGGACTGGAAGCGGCAGCGCCTGGCCCAGGCGGACATCGCCGTGCCGCCATGGCTGACCTTTGCGCCGGTTGATTTCGAGCGGCAAAGTCTCGCCGACGGGCTGATGGCCGTGGGGTTCGATCGGACACAATCGACGTTCTTCCAATGGCTGGGCGTCTCGATGTATCTGTCACGGGAGACACTTGCAGCGACGTTTGGCTTCATCGCCGGCCTGCCGGACTCCGAAGTCGTTTTCGACTATGGCGAACCGCTTGAAAATTTCCCCGAAGACCGCCGCGCGCAACTGACGGTGCTGGCCGAACGCACCGCTCGCGCGGGCGAACCCTGGCTGAGCCTGTTCGATCGCGCCGGGATCGCAGCGCTGCTGCAAGACAACGGCATGGCCGTGGTCGAGGATCTCGGAGCCGCCGAGCTCGCCGCGCGTTTTTATGCAAGCATACCCTATCAGGTCGAAGGCATCGCGGGCCCCCATGTCGTCCGCGCCCGAAGCTGTGCGAACCGCGACATGGTTTCCGGACCATCCCACACCGACCGATCATGACGCTGCGTCCGATCGTCCGCTACCCCGACCCGCGGCTGACGCTGCCAGCGCAGCCGGTGACGGTGTTCGACGACGCGCTGCGCGAGCTCGCGAACGATCTCAAGGAGACCATGCACGCCGCGCCGGGCATCGGGATCACCGCGCCGCATATCGGGGTCGCCTTGCGCGTGGTAGTGCTCGAACTCGACCCGGTCGCGGGCGCGAGGACCTATGTCAACCCCAGGATCATCTGGGCATCGCCTGAGATGATCCTGCACCGCGAAGGCAGCGTCTCGATGCCCGGGGTGCATGACGAGGTCGAGCGTCATGCGAGGCTGCGGATCAGCTATGACGATCTCGATGGCGAGGCCCAGACCGAGGAATCGGACGGCCTGCGCGCGGTCTGCCACCAGCACGAGGTCGATCAGCTCAACGGCCTGTTCTGGATCCGGCGGCTGTCCCGCCTCAAACGCGAGCGGCTGATCAAGCGTTTCGAGAAGCTGTCGCGCGGCTGAGATGGCAGATCGGTTGCCATGATGGCTCGCCCATCAAAACGGCCGGCTCAGGAATCGCGACCCGTTCAGCCCAAAGCGCCAGGGCAGATCAATCGCCTTGGTGAGACCGATTCGGACCCCGCTGACCACGTCCGCTTGGCCGCACCGCGCATACATCGCGATCGGTGGGTCATCCAGCGGCAGGCCGTTATACGCATGGGTGATGCCGAGCGCCTGGGTCAATTTGCCGGGGCCCGAGCACAGTGCATGTTCGTCGGTCACGCCGCGGCGGCGCCGCATCGCGTCAAGGCCGTGGGTCGGCCGCAGCGCGCGGATCAGGATCGCGCTGGCCGATCCTTCCGGTTCACAGACACAATTGACGCACCAGTGGATGCCGTAGGAGCGGTAGACATAGACGAAGCCCGGCGGGCCGAACATCACCTGGTTGCGCGGGGTCGGGCCGCGGAAGGAATGCGCCGCCGGATCGGTGTGGTGATAGGCCTCGACCTCGACAATTTCTCCGCCGACGCCGTCGATGAGAAGTGTTGCGCCGATCAGATTGGGGGCGACGTCCAGCACCAGGCGGGCGAAGAAGGCGCGGTCGAGTAACCGGCCAAGCGTGTTACCGGCCGGGCGGTTGGCGTCCGACCCCGGGAGCGCCGGATCTGTCCCGGCGGCTGCGGAAGATCTGCGGCGTTGCGCCATTGCTTTCGACCCGCGGCGGAAGGTTAAAAAACATCCGCCTGCCAATATGGTAAAGGCAGGGGGCCAGCAAGGCGCCAATAGGTTGGCCGGTTGCGATTCGCCGTCGGGCGGATTAGCTAGAGCGGTCTAAGTCAGATCGGACGCGTCATGGTCGTTGTTGTTGATACCGTTTCGGCTACCCCGCTGCGGCCGCGCCATCCCGAAAAGGTGAATCGGCCGGACGCCGTTTCACCGTCGAAGCCGGCGTGGATCCGGGTCCGCGCGCCGACCTCGCGGGGCTATGCCGACACCCGCAACATCGTCAAGGAAAACGGCCTGGTCACGGTGTGCGAGGAGGCGGGCTGTCCGAATATCGGCGAATGCTGGGACAAGAAGCACGCCACCTTCATGATCATGGGCGACACCTGCACCCGGGCCTGCGCCTTCTGCAACGTCAAGACCGGTCTGCCCGGCGCGCTCGATGCCGGCGAACCCGAGCATGTCGCGGAAGCCACCTTCAAGCTTGGGCTCGCCCATATCGTGATCACCTCGGTGGACCGCGACGATCTCGGCGATGGCGGCGCCGCGCATTTCGCCGCGACCATCCGCGCCATCCGCGCCCGTTGCCCAGCCACGACGATCGAAATACTGACGCCGGATTTCCTGCGCAAGCCCGGCGCGCTGGAAGTGGTCGTTGCGGCGAAACCCGATGTGTTCAACCACAACCTGGAGACCGTGCCGTCGCGCTATCTGACCGTGCGCCCGGGCGCCCGCTATTTCCACTCGATCCGGCTGCTGCAGCGGATCAAGGAACTCGATGCCGGCATTTTCACCAAATCCGGCATCATGGTCGGGCTCGGCGAGGAACGCCATGAGGTGTTGCAGGTGATGGATGATCTGCGCACGGCGGAGGTGGATTTTCTGACCATCGGGCAGTATCTGCAGCCGACCCGCAAGCATCATGCGGTGGCGCGTTACGTGCCGCCCGATGAATTCGCCGCCTATGAAACCAATGCCTATGCCAAGGGTTTCCTGATGGTATCGGCGAGCCCGCTGACCCGCTCTTCCCATCATGCCGGCGATGATTTTGCCAAGCTGAAGGCAGCGCGCGCGGCTCAAGCCGGCTGAAGCGGAACATCGATGCCGAAATTTTCCAGCAAAAGGCCGGTCCGTCACAGCGCATCGCAGATGTTCGACCTTGTAGCCGATGTCGAGCGTTATCCTGAATTCGTGCCGCTGTGCCGGGCCTTGAAAATCCGCCAGCGCACGGCCAAACCCGACGGCACTGAAGTCGTGGTCGCCGACATGACGGTGGCGTTCAAATTGGTGCGGGAGGCGTTCACCAGCCGAGTGACTCTCGATCGTCCGAACCTGAAGATTCTCGTCGAATATCTGCAGGGACCCTTCAGCAATCTGGAGAACCGCTGGACCTTCGAACCGACATCGGACGGCGCCTGCGAAGTCGGATTCTATCTCGCTTACGAATTCAAGAGCCGGATGCTCGCCGTGCTGATGGGAACCATGTTCGAAACCGCATTTCAGCGCTTTGCTGCGGCTTTCGAAAAGCGCGCCGACACGGTTTATGGATTGGCGGGCCTGCCGGTGCAGACCTCATCCTCGACGACGTGACCCCTCTCAAGCCCGCGGCGGCCGCCGCCGCTTGACTGCGACACGACGCGCCTTGCGCGCGACGCGCGGCTGGTGCGGGCTGGCGGCTTGGCGGCGCGGCTTGAGAAGGGCCTGCGGGCCGCGCGCCAGTTCCATCAGCATGCGCAGCGCCTCGACCACGGAACGCTGCCGCACGGTGCTGCGGCCGATGGCGCCGAACCGGCATTCGCGATGCAGGATGCGGCCGTCGCGGGCGGCCACCGCGAAATGCACCAGCCCAACCGGCTTGCCCGGCGTGGCGCCGCCCGGACCGGCAATGCCGGTGATTGCAACGGCAAGATCAACGCCGGCCTTCTCCAGCGCGCCGATCGCCATCGCGGTCGCGGTTTCCCGGCTGACCGCCCCGAAGGTCGAAAGCGTCGTCGCCTTGACGCCCAGCATGGCGCGCTTGGCGTCGTTGGAATAAGTGACGAAACCGCGGTCGATCACGTCGGAGGAGCCGGGAATATCGGTCAGCGCGGCGGCAACCAGGCCGCCGGTGCAGGATTCGGCGGTGGCGATGGTCAGCTTGCGCATCCGGCAGAGATCGAGCAGCGAGCGGGAGAGGGCGCGGGCGTCGCTGCCGCTCATGTCAATCGCTCCAGGCTTCGGTCCAAGGCAGCCGGATGGTCGCGCTGGCCATCGCCGCGATGCCCTCCTCACGGCCGGTAAAACCGAGCCGCTCGCTGGTGGTCGCCTTGACGGCGATCCGCGACAGCGAGAGCCCTGATATCTCGGCGATCCGTGCCCGCATCGTGTCACGATGCGGGCCGATTTTCGGCCGCTCGCAGATCAGGGTGACATCCAGATGCGCGATGCGTCCGCCCCGTGCTGCGACCCGGTCGAGCGCGTATGTCAGAAAGCGGTTCGACGCGGCTCCCTTCCATTGCGGATCGCTTGGCGGAAAATGCGAACCGATATCACCGTCCGCCAGCGCCCCCAGGATGGCGTCGACCAGGGCGTGCAGACCGACATCGCCGTCGGAATGCGCCAGGAAGCCGCGGCTGTGCGGCACCCGCACCCCGCAGATCATGACATGATCGCCGTCGCCGAAGGCATGCACGTCATAGCCGGTGCCGGTCCTGACGTCGCCGAGCAGCGCGCCGAGACGCGCCTCTTCGCGAACAAAATCCTCCGGGGTGGTCAGCTTCATGTTGGCAGATTCACCCTCAAAGGTTGCGACCGTCAATCCTGCCCATTCAGCGAGCGCAGCGTCGTCGGTAAAATTGTCGCGGCCGTCGCGAGCGGCGCGCCGGTGGGCCTCGAGAATCACATCGAAGCGGAAGGCCTGCGGGGTCTGCGCGATCCGAAGACGCGAGCGATCGGGCGTCGCGTCGACATTGCCATTGGCATCGATCAGCTTGACGGTATCGGTGACGGGGATCGACGGGATGGCCGCGCCAGTTCGCGAGGCGGCGTCGATGGCGCGCGAAATCAGCTCCGCCGAGACAAAGGGCCGCGCGGCATCATGGATCAGAACCACATCCGGTTGTTGGCCGGCGAGCGCTTCCAATCCGGCATGCACGGAGGCCTGCCGGGTCGCCCCCCCGGTGGCGGGCGGATGATGGCGCAGCGTGCTGACAGCCTCACCGAAGACGGCGGCGTCGTCTGGATTGACCACGGGTTGCACCGCGAAGATTCGCGGATGGCCGCAAAACGGCGCCATCGCCCGGTAGATCACGGTTTGGCCGCCAATCGATCGATATTGCTTCGGTCCCCCTGCGCCGGCACGCAGGCCGCGACCGGCTGCGACAATGATGGCGGCAGTCCGCTGAGGTTTCGACATACGACTCAGTTAAAGGATTGGTGGACGATCGGGCGTTTGCATTGCCCATATCATGATGAGGTGAGGAAACCAGCGCGATTCATCATGATTGTGGGAAAAGCATATTTTGTTGCACTGCACTTGAAAGATTCGAAGAACTGTCTAAACTGTAGGCATGAGGCTTGACTGCACAAGATTTGTGCTCACAATGGATTTAGGCAGGTGCCATGAGGCGTTTGCCGGAAACATGAGCAGAGCGTGACCAGTTCACCCCATTTGTGCCCTGAGCCATTGAAAATAGGTAACATCGAAATCGCCAACCGGGTTTTCCTGGCGCCGATGTCGGGTGTGACCGATGCGCCGTTTCGGCGCCTGGCGGTCCGGCTTGGCGCCGGATTGGTGGTTTCGGAGATGACCGCCAGCGAGGATCTGGTGAACGGCCGCCCGATGTCGCTGTTGCGCTGCGAATCGACCGGCCAGGGTCTGCATGTGGTTCAACTCGCCGGCTGTCAGCCCGGCTGGATGGCGGAAGGCGCGCGGGTCGCCGAATCTGCCGGCGCCGACATCATCGACATCAACATGGGATGCCCGGCGCGCCACGTCACCGGCGGTCAATCCGGTTCGGCGCTGATGCGCGACCTTGATCATGCGACGCGGCTGATCGAGGCGACGATATCGGCGGTGAAGGTGCCGGTCACGCTGAAGATGCGGCTGGGGTGGGACGATCGCTCCCGCAATGCGCCGGAACTGGCGCGCCGCGCCGAGGCCGCAGGCGTGCAACTGATTTCGGTGCATGGCCGCACCCGCTGTCAATTCTATACCGGCGAGGCCGATTGGAGCGCGGTGCGCGCCGTCAGGGAGGCGGTCGGCATCCCCTTGGTCGTCAACGGCGATATTACCTCGTTCGAACGGGCAACGGCCGCGCTCGCTCTGTCGGGCGCCGACGCGGTCATGGTCGGCCGCGGCGCCCAGGGGCAGCCGTGGCTGCCCGGCCAGATCGCCCGGCGCCTTGCCACCGGGGCTGCCGAATCAGCGCCTGCGCTCGCCGAGCAGCTCGATCATGTGCGCGGCTTGTACGATGATATCCGCGCGCATTATGGCCTGCGCATCGGCCTTCGCCACGCCCGCAAACATCTCGGCTGGGCGCTGCAGGTCGCTGCCTGTTGCAGCCGCGTCCCGGCGCTGACGCTGAAGATGTGGCGCGACAGGATTCTGACTGCTGATGATCCTGCTTGGGTCCATCGCCTGCTGCAGGATGCGTTTGACGATTTTGCATGGAGGGCTGCTGCATGACTTCAGCCGCGGAAAATCGCCGTCAGGTGCCCACCGATGGCGATGCGATCCTTAACGCCTTGCCGAATCCCGTGCTGCTGATCGCGCCGGATGGCCGCATTATCGACGCGAATATGGCCGCCGAATCCTTTTTCGAGATTTCGGCGCAGTTCTTGCAACGCCAATCGTTGAAGGAATTGGTGCCGTTCGGCAGTCCGCTGCTGGCGCTGATTGATCAGGTGCGGTCGAGCGGTTCGCCGGTCAATGAATACAAGGTCGATCTGGGAACGCCGCGGATTGGCGGCGACCGTCAGGTCGATATTCATGTGGCGCCGCTGACCGAGCGGCCGGGCCATATTGTCGTGATGCTGCAGGAGCGCAGCATTGCCGACAAGATGGATCGGCAGCTGACGCATCGAAGTGCGGCGCGCTCGGTGATCGCGCTGGCAGCGATGCTCGCCCATGAGATCAAGAACCCGCTGTCCGGGATACGGGGCGCGGCACAGCTGCTCGAACAGGCGGCCTCATCGGAGGACCGGATGCTGACACGGCTGATCTGCGATGAGGCTGACCGCATCGTCACGCTGGTCGATCGCATGGAAGTGTTCGGTGACGACCGGCCGGTGGCGCGAGGTCCGGTCAACATTCATTCGGTGCTTGATCACGTCAAGCGGTTGGCGCAATCGGGTTTTGCCCGCAACATCCGATTCGTTGAAGAATATGACCCATCGCTGCCGCCGGTGCTGGCCAATCAGGACCAGCTGATCCAGGTGTTTTTGAACCTGGTCAAGAACGCCGCCGAGGCCGTCGTCGACCTCGGCAGCGACGCGGAAATTCAGCTCACGACGGCGTTCCGGCCAGGCGTGCGGCTGTCGGTGCCGGGGAAAAAATCCCGGGTCTCCCTGCCGCTCGAATTCTGCGTCAAGGACAATGGTCCCGGCGTGCCCGAAGATTTGTTGCCTAATCTGTTCGATCCGTTCGTCACCACCAAGCCGACTGGCAGCGGATTGGGGCTCGCGCTGGTCGCCAAGATTGTCGGCGATCATGGCGGCATCATCGAATGCGAATCGCAGCCGCGCAAGACCACCTTCCGGGTGCTGCTGCCGATGTTCAACGCGGCCAAACATTTCGACCAGGGCCCGCGCGATGACGTGTCGGGGACGTCGTTGCATGCCTCACAGGACACCAGATGAGGAAAAATGATGCCTGCAGGTAGTATACTTGTCGCCGACGATGATACAGCGATCCGTACCGTTCTGAACCAGGCCCTCTCGCGCGCCGGCTACGAGGTGCGACTGACCGGCAATGCGGCGACGCTGTGGCGCTGGGTCAGCCAGGGTGAGGGCGATCTCGTGATCACGGACGTGGTGATGCCGGACGAGAATGCCTTCGATCTGCTGCCGCGGATCAAGAAGATGCGGCCCAATCTGCCGGTCATCGTGATGAGCGCGCAGAACACCTTCATGACCGCGATCCGCGCTTCCGAACGCGGCGCCTACGAATACTTGCCGAAGCCATTCGATCTGAAGGAACTGATTGCCATCGTCGGTCGCGCGCTGGCCGAGCCCAAGGAGCGGTCGGCCAACCTCGCTGACGATTCCGAGTTCGATTCGATTCCGCTGGTCGGACGGTCGCCGGCGATGCAGGAAATCTACCGGGTGCTGGCGCGCCTGATGCAGACCGACCTGACCGTCATGATATCGGGAGAGTCCGGCACCGGCAAGGAACTGGTCGCCCGCGCGCTGCATGATTATGGCAAGCGCCGTAACGGTCCCTTCGTCGCCGTCAATATGGCGGCGATACCCCGCGACCTGATCGAATCGGAATTGTTTGGCCATGAGCGCGGCGCCTTTACCGGCGCCAATACCCGCGCCTCCGGCCGCTTCGAACAGGCCGAGGGCGGTACGCTGTTTCTCGATGAGATCGGCGACATGCCGATGGAGGCCCAGACCCGCTTGTTGCGGGTGCTGCAACAGGGTGAATACACCACCGTCGGCGGCCGCACCCCGATCAAGACCGACGTCCGGATCGTCGCCGCCAGCAACAAGGATCTGCGCATCCTGATCCAGCAAGGCCTGTTCCGCGAGGATCTGTTCTTCCGTCTCAATGTCGTGCCGCTGCGGTTGCCGCCGCTGCGCGAGCGGATCGAGGATCTGCCCGATCTGATCCGGCATTTCTTCGCGCTCGCCGAAAAGGATGGCTTGCCGCCCAAGAAGCTCGACACCCTGGCGTTGGAGCGGATGAAGCAGCATCGCTGGCCGGGCAATGTGCGCGAACTCGAAAACCTGGCGCGACGATTGGCGGCGCTGTATCCGCAGGATGTCATTACCGGCTCGGTGATTGACGGAGAACTGGCGCCGCCGGCGGTGACGTCAGGCTCCAGCGTCCACCAGGGCGTGGATAATCTGGGCGGCGCTGTCGAAGCCTATTTGTCGTCGCACTTTTCCGGGTTCCCCAACGGAGTACCGCCGCCCGGCCTGTACCACCGCATCCTGAAGGAAATCGAAGTTCCCTTGCTCACGGCGGCGCTGGCTGCGACCCGCGGCAATCAAATCCGCGCCGCCGATCTCCTGGGTCTGAACCGCAACACGCTGCGCAAAAAGATTCGCGACCTCGACATCCAGGTGTATCGCAGCGGGAATTAGCGGCCAGCAATCTGAACGAGTTCGAGCTGCCGGCAGACATACACATACATGTCTTCGCAGCGGTGCGCGCGCCGCGGAATTGTCGTAATTTAGCAACATTGTGGTAGGAATGCATCAGTTCGTCTGCCGGTAGTCCGGCAGGCGCATCACGCCTTCACCCCCAGACCTTTGCCGAATGACCAGCGCAGACACCACGGCCGCATCGTTCGATCCATCATTTGCCGAACCGAAGGGATCGACCCTGCGGCGTTGGCTCGCGCCGCTTGCGGTAGGCCTCGCCGTGCTGTCGACCTTCCTGACCTTCGTGGTGCTGACGGGGCTGACCCCGATCCAGCCCACCCCCGAGGTCGCCCGGTCGTTCCTACTGATCAATACCGCGACCATCCTGGTGCTGGTCGGCATCATCGTCCGCGAAGTCTGGCAGGTGGTCCAGGCCCGCCGCCGCGGCCGCGCCGCGGCGCGGCTTCACATCCAGATCGTCAGCCTTTTTTCAGGCATTGCGGCGGTGCCGGCGGTGCTGGTCCTGATCGCCGCCTATGTCACCATTGATCGGGGCTTTGATCGGCTGTTTGCCGGTCCGACGCGGGAGGTCATGCAGAACTCTGTGACCATAGCGCGCGCCTACATGGATGCTCGCGCGCAGCTGATTTATGGCGACATTCTGGGCGTGGCCAACGATATCGGGAACGCCCGCGCGCGCCTGCTCTACGACCAGGACCGTAAATCCTTTCGCGATTTCCTGACCGCCAGCGCCGCCTCGCGCAATCTGCCCGGCGCCATGCTGATCGACAAGGAGTTGAATGTTCTGGATACGGCGGATACCGGCATTCAACTGGCCTTCGCGCCGCCGGAGCCGGAATTCCTCAGCAAGGAGGTCAACGATACCGAGCCCAACATTTCGTTGCTGCCGGAGCCCTACGAAAACTGGGTTGGGGCGGTGATCAAGTTGCGTGCCTTCAATGACACCTACCTTTATGTGGCCCGGCCGGTCGAACCGCGCGTGGTCGAGCAGGTCAAGCAGACGCAGGCCAGCGCCGCCGAATATGCCGACGTGGAATCGCGCCGGCTCGGAATCCAGGTCAGTTTCGCGCTGATGTTCGCGGTGCTCGCGATGACCATCCTGACGGCTTCGATCCTGATCGGGCTCAATTTCGCCAACTGGCTGGTGGCCCCGATCAGGCGGCTGATGAGCGCCGCCAGCGTGGTTTCAACCGGCAATCTCCACGTTCAGGTGCCGATCCACAGGTCCGAAGGCGATCTCGCGCAGCTCGGCGAAACCTTCAACAACATGACCCAGGAGCTGCGTACGCAGCGCGACGAACTCGTCAGCGCCAGCGGTCTGATCGACAGCCGCCGCCGTTTTATCGAGGCGGTGCTGTCCTCGGCAAGCGCCGGCATCATCGGCGTCGATAGCTCCGGCAGCGTCGGGATTCTCAATCGCTCCGCGGAAAAACTGATCGGTCACGTCGAATCGGAGACGCTCGGTCATCCGCTGTCGGAGGTGCTGCCCGAACTCGACGAGATGATGAAAACCGCGCGCGACGGTACACAGCGGCTGGTCCAGGGCCAGATCACGATTCTGCGCAACGGCCAGGAGCGCAATCTGTCGGTCCGGGTCAGTGCCGAGCAGACCAGCCAGTCGCGCGACAGCTATATCATCACGCTCGACGACATCACCGAGCTGGTTTCAGCGCAGCGCACCTCAGCCTGGGCCGATGTGGCGCGCCGCATCGCCCACGAGATCAAGAATCCGCTGACGCCGATCCAGCTGTCGGCCGAGCGGATTCGCCGCAAATTTGGCCGCGTCATCACCGAGGACAAGGCGATTTTCGAACAATGCACCGACACCATCGTCCGGCAGGTCGATGACATCAGGCGGATGGTCGATGAATTTTCGCGCTTTGCGCGGATGCCGAAGCCGGTGATCGAGGGCGAGGATATTGCTGACACGGTGCGGCAGGCCGTATTCCTGATGCGGGTCGGGCATCCCGACATCGAGATCGACGCGGAAATCAGGCAGGAGCCGATGCTGGCGCAGTTCGACCGCCGGCTGATTTCACAGGCGCTGACCAATATCATCAAAAATGCAGCGGAGGCGATCGAGGCGGTACCGGCGCAGGATTTGGGCAAGGGACGAATCGAGGTCGTAGCTGACCGGGAAGCCGACGACATTGTGATCGACGTGATCGACAACGGTATCGGATTGCCCAAGGTGAGCCGCGCTCGCCTGCTCGAACCCTATGTGACCACCCGGGAAAAGGGCACTGGCCTCGGGCTCGCCATTGTCGGCCGCGTGCTTGAAGATCATGGCGGCCGGATTGAGCTCAACGACGCGGCCGATATCCGCCCGGGCCAGCGGGGGGCCTGGATGCGGTTGCGCTTCGCCGTTTCCGGACGTGCGGCGCAGGTGGCGAAAGAGCCCGCCGCGACGCAGGCGGCAGCGAACAATGATGAAACAACAATCCAGGCTGCGACAGGCAGCTGACCAGGCAGGGCGCTACTGATGGCAAGTGAAATTCTGATTGTCGATGACGAGGCGGATATTCGGGAGCTGGTCGCGGGTATTCTCGACGACGAGGGTTTCTCCACGCGTACCGCGCGCGACAGTGATTCGGCACTGGCTGAAATCGCCAATCGGCGTCCGCATCTGGTGTTTCTCGACATCTGGCTGCAGGGCAGCAAGCTCGACGGCCTGCAGCTGCTGGAGCAGATCATGCGCGATCACCCCGATCTGCCGGTGGTGATGATCTCGGGACATGGCAACATCGAAACCGCGGTCGCGGCGATCAAGCGTGGCGCTTATGAATTCATCGAGAAGCCGTTCAAATCCGATCGGCTGATCCTGGTGGCGACCCGGGCGCTGGAGAACTCGCGCTTGAAGCGCGAGGTCAAGGAGCTGAAGCAGCTGGCGCCGACGGCGAGCGTGCTGACCGGTCGCTCGGCCTGCATGAACCAGCTGCGCCAGACCATCGAGCGGGCCGCCAAGGCCAATAGCCGGATTCTTATCGTTGGACCCTCGGGCTCAGGCAAAGAGCTGGCGGCCCGTACGCTACATAACGCTTCAAGCCGTGCCGATGGGCCCTTCGTCGTCATCAACGCCGCGGCGATTACGCCGGAGCGCATGGAGGTCGAACTGTTTGGTGTCGAACCGAGCAATGGCGAGCATCCCCGCAAGGCCGGAGCCCTGGAAGAGGCGCATGGCGGAACTCTGTTCATCGACGAAGTCGGCGATATGCCGCGCGAAACCCAGAACAAGATCCTGCGGGTGCTGGTCGATCAGACCTTCCAGCGCGCCGGCGGCACCGCCAAGGTCAATGTCGACGTTCGTATTGTTTCCTCAACCGCCCGGAACCTGGAGGAGGAGATCGCCGAGGGCCGGTTCCGCGAGGATCTGTACCATCGTCTGTCGGTGGTCCCGATTCGCGTGCCGCCGCTCTCGGAGCGCCGCGACGACATCCCAGAACTGATCGACTATTTCATGGATCAGATCTCGGCCGCGACCGGGTTGCCGAAACGGCAGATCGGCCAGGATGCGATGGCGGTGCTGCAGTCCCATGTCTGGCCCGGCAATGTCCGCCAGCTCCGCAACAATGTCGAGCGCGTCATGATTCTGGCGAGCGGCGGCCCGGAAGTCATCATCACGGCCGACATGCTGCCTCAGGATGTCGGTTCCATGGTGCCAGCGATGCCGACCAGCAATAATGGCGAACACATCATGGGCTTGCCGCTGCGCGAGGCGCGCGAAGTGTTCGAGCGCGACTATCTGATCGCCCAGATCAGCCGATTCTCGGGTAATATTTCCCGGACGGCGGAATTTGTCGGGATGGAGCGCTCGGCGCTGCATCGCAAGCTCAAGGCGCTTGGTGTCGGCTGAACCTGGGCGCCATCGCCATGCATTTGCTTGAGAATTGGCCCAACCCCGGAGGCTTATTGCGGATTGTTCGGCCAATTCGCGTGAGCGCAGCGGGAACTCGCTTGCCTAAAAACACAGCCTGCCCTCTAATCGACCCGTCGGGCCCCCTGAAGGGACATCAGGGGAAGCCCGGCGACCGGTGCCAGCTCGAAACGGGGCTGCCGCCGGTTCAAGAAAAAGACGTCATCAGACTGCGGGACAACAACAATGGCGGCAGACCGCGCACAGAATCTACAGGATACATTTCTTAATCACGTTCGAAAAACAAAAACGCCGCTGACGATCTTTCTGGTCAATGGAGTAAAGCTGCAGGGGATTGTCACCTGGTTCGACAATTTTTGCCTGCTGCTCCGGCGCGATGGCCACTCGCAGCTTGTCTACAAGCACGCGATCTCGACCATCATGCCCGGCGCTCCGATCCAGTTGTTCGAAGGCGGCGAGGATGCTCCGGCTTGAGAGAGATCTGATTGGAAACACGCAACCGGGAACAGGATGCTGACCGTCCGCGGTCGGCAGCGAGCAAGACCAGCGGGCGGGTGATTGTCATCGGCCCCTATCTGCGCATGCGCCGCGGCGATCCCGAGGCGCCAACCGTTGCGCCCAGCGCCCGGGATTTCGAGGCAAGGCTCGAGGAGGCCGTGGGGCTGGCGCGCGCCATCGACCTCACCATCGCCGACGCGCTGATCGCGGCGGTCGGCCAGATCCGGCCGGCCACCTATCTCGGCAAGGGCAAGGTCGAGGAGATCCTCGGTCTGATCACCGGCCACGACATCGAACTGGTGGTGATGGATTGCGCGTTGTCGCCGATCCAGCAGCGCAACCTCGAGAAGGCCTGGAACACCAAGGTGCTTGACCGCACCGGACTGATTCTGGAGATCTTCGGCCGAAGGGCCAAGACGCGGGAAGGCACGCTGCAGGTCGAACTCGCGCACCTGAATTACCAGCGCAGCCGGCTGGTGCGATCCTGGACCCATCTGGAGCGTCAGCGTGGCGGCTTCGGATTCATGGGCGGACCCGGCGAAACCCAGATCGAGGCCGATCGGCGGCTGATCGGCGAGCGCATCACCCGCCTCGAGAACGAAATCAAGAAGGTGCAGGCCACGCGCCGGCTGCACCGGGCCGGAAGACAACGCGTGCCGTACCGCGTGGTGGCGCTGGTCGGCTATACCAATGCCGGAAAGTCCACGCTGTTCAATCGCCTGACCGATGCCGACGTGCAGGCCGCTGACATGCTGTTTGCCACCCTCGATCCAACCCTGCGCGCGCTGCACCTGCCGCATGGCGGCCGAGCGATGCTGTCGGACACGGTCGGGTTCATTTCCAACCTGCCGACCCAGCTGGTGGCAGCGTTTCGCGCGACGCTGGAGGAAGTGCTGGAAGCCGATGTGATACTTCATGTCCGCGACATCTCCCACGAGGACGCCGAGGCGCAGCAACACGACGTGGATGGCGTGCTGCGTCAGCTCGGCATCGACCCGGATGCCGGCCAGCGCATGCTTGAAGTCTGGAACAAGATCGACCGCTTCGATCCCGATCAGCGTGAGAATCTGAATAACATCGCGGCGCGCCGCCCCGCGGAGCGGCCCTGTTTCATGGTTTCCGCCGCGACCGGGGAGGGGATCGACAGCCTGCTCGCCGCGATCGAACAGCGTCTCGCGGCCAAGCGCATGACGCTCGATCTTTCAATCGACGCCGCCGATGGCGCCGGCATCAGCTGGCTGCACCGCAACTCGGAAGTGCTGAACAAGGAATTCCACGATGGCCGCTTCGCCATGACCGTGCGGGTCGATGAGACCAAGCGCGACATCGTGGTCGGCCGTTTCGACGCGGTGCCCCACGCCTGACGTGATCCAATCACGCGCCCGACACCGGGGATCTTCGCCGATCCAGGGTTGGCTGAAGCAGGACATCGATCGGCACCTAAAGTCCGCGGCGCTTGGCGTCATCCCACAACGCGTCCATCTCAGCCAGCGACGCGCCGTCGATGCGGCGTCCCTGCGCCTGCAGCGCGCGCTCGATATGAGCGAAGCGGCGTTCGAATTTGGCGTTGGTGGCACTGAGCGCGAGGTCCGGATCGGCGCCGACATGCCGAGCCAGATTGACCATTGCAAACAGGAGATCGCCGGTTTCCTGCCGCAGCTCATCGGCATCGGCGCGATCGAGCGCGGCTTCGATCTCGTCCGCCTCCTCGCGGATCTTGCGCAGCACCGCGCGTGGATCGTTCCAGTCGAAGCCGACACTGGATGCCTTGCGCTGCAGTTCCATCGCCCGTGACAGCGCCGGTTGTCCGGCCTTGACACTGGACAACAGAGAGCTGTGGGTGGCCGCGTCATCGCCCCGCCGCGCCGCGCGCTCGGCTTTCTCCTCGGCCTTGATTCGGCCCCAGGCCTCCTTGACATGCGAAGGCGTGAGCTGGCCGTGCTGGTCGGCGAACACATGCGGATGCCGCCGGATCATTTTGCGGGTGATCGCCTCGACCACATCGCCGAACGCAAAGGCATTTTGCTCCTCTGCCATCCGGGAATGAAAGACCACCTGCAGCAGGAGATCGCCGAGTTCGTCCTTGAGATCGTCGAGATCGCCGCGCGCGATGGCGTCGACGACTTCATAGGCCTCCTCAATGGTATAGGGCGCGATGCTGACAAAATCCTGTTGCAGATCCCACGGGCAGCCAGTGCCGGGCGTGCGCAGACTGGCCATGATCTCGATCAGGCGGGCAATGTCACGGGAGGGGGTCATCAGGCACCTCGGCAGAGCGACGGCCCGTTATGCCGCATGGTCGCGGCTGTGCCCAGTCGGCGGAGCCGAACAATCGGCGATTTCCACCGATCTTGCCGCTGCTTTGCTGCGACTCCGTGCCGGCAACACACCGCGATGGCTGGCAGCCGCCGCGAAACCTGTTCCAGGCCGCGTAGCGAGAACGGCCGCAAGCGCATCACCAATGTGATGATCTCGAATGTCGGCATCGGTCTGCGGATCCGCCGTTCGACTTTCTACAAAACCCTGGCTATGATCTCTGCATATCGTGCAAGAACCTATGGATTGCCATGTCCGCCGGACCACCATCCTCAGAAATACAAGAGCAGCGTCAATATTACGAACGCACAGCGTCGCATTATGACGCTATGCACCTCAATCCGGCGGATGAACATGGCAGAGCTCTGGGCGCTTTCATGGGTTTGGCGGAAGCATTCGGTCCGATCATGAGTGTTCTCGACGTCGGAGCTGGTACGGGTCGAGCCATCCATAAACTGAAGGCCAGGTGGCCGGATGCAAAAATAGTCGGCGTTGAGCCTGTCGCCGCGCTTCGCGAAGCTGGCTACAGAAACGGTGTTTCCACAAGCGAGCTCGTTCCGGGCGATGCATTGAATTTGCACTTCGCGGACAATTCATTCGATTACGTTGTCGAGACCGGTGTGTTGCATCATATTTCACATCCGTCCCAAGCTGTGAAGGAAATGGCTCGCGTTGCGAGCAAAGGCGTTATGCTCTCTGATAACAATAATATTGGACAGGGATCGTCGGTCGTAAGGGCTGCAAAATACATCGCCAAGAGCATCGGACTTTGGCCCGCGCTTGTCTGGATGCAAACCGGCGGAAAAATGTACAAAACGAGCGAGGGAGATGGCGTCTTCTATAGTTTTTCGGCGTTTGATTGTGTCGGCATCTTGAAGTCGAAATTTCCGATCATTCATTATTTGAATACAGGGCGATGTGCTGGATTCAATCTGTATCGTGGCGCAACGCACGTGATGATCTTTGCGAGAAAATGATTTTTGCAAGGAAGTGATTGCTGCGCCAGATATGCCTGTTGGATGAAATGAGCGGCAGTTCGATATCACCCTGCGGCCTCTATTCTGACAGCTGGCCTGCAAAATCCTCCGGCTTCAGCGCGATCGGCGCTCCATGCGGGGTGCGGTGGGCGGCGCGATCCCAGGCGTGCCGGTAGCGATCGAGCGTCTCCACGCTGGTGACGCCCTTGGCGGCGAGCAGCCTTTCCAGGGTCCCCAGCCAGTGCCGGTAGTAGCTGTCGCCGTGATCCGGATCCCCGGATTGCTGCGCACGGCGGATCTCACCGGCCAGTGTCTCGGCCCATTCCGGCCAGCTGAAAAGTCCTTTGCCGTGGCATGAGACAGCCAAGGCAAAGGCCTGGGCCTGCCAGGGTTCGGCAAACACCGGCCCGTCGGCATCCGCCGCAAGGCCCGGCGCCGCACGCAGGATGTCATCGCCGGCGGCTCGCGGATTGGGACCGTTCATGCCGGCTCCAGATAGGGTTCCCAGGCATCGACCGAGACCACAAGCTTTGGATCGGACGCCTCACCCCACAATTCCGGACCGTCGAAGCGGACCGTGTAGAGCCAGTGCGGATCCTCGCCGGCGCCTGCCGCATTGCTGTCCGGAAAGACATGACAGCCGAGCACGCGCTCGATCTGGCCGACATGGCCGCGCACATAGCGTGGCAGCCTGGTATGCGTCGGCGGATGGATGATTTTGGCGCGGATGCGCGCCCCGACCGCGAATTGCGGAGGTCGCGTCGCCGCGCGTTCGGTGGGGCCGCCCCGATGCAGCATGGCGGCGACGCCGTCAGGCGTCAGCGTCCTCGCCACCGGCCGGGCCGGATCAAGCGCTTGGCCAGCATCGATTTCCGCGGTTGCAACCAGCCCGCGCTCCAGCATCAGCCGCTCGAGGCCGGCGAGCCAGATCTGGTAATAGCTCTTGGACAGATAGTCCTCTGGGTGACGATCCTCGCGGGCAAAACGCGACATGTCGATATTCCAGCCGCCCGGCATCGCCATCGCCAGCGTCAACGCGAAGGCGCGCCGTTCCCATTCGGCATGAAAGACCGGCTCGTCCGGCTCCGGCCGCACCTTATCCGACCAGGCCACGCCACCCATGTCATGCGCGCCGTCCATCAGGCGATCTCGTGGGGCTGCTTCGGCAATCCCGTGCCGATCATGCTGTCCCGGGTCACAAGTTCGGCGAGGCGCTGTTCGCTCCAGCCATCGGTGCCCGAAGGGCGCAGCGGCAGCACCAGATAGCGAATTTCCGCGGTCGAGTCCCAGACCCGGATCTCGGTGGTTTCAGGCAGTTCAAAACCAAAATCGCGAAGCACGCCGCGCGGGTCCCGCACCGCCTTGGAACGGTAGGGCGCGGACTTATACCAAACCGGAGGCAATCCGAGCACCGGCCAGGGGTAGCAGGAGCACAGCGTGCAGACGATCATGTTGTGCAGGGCAGGGGTGTTCTCGACCGCCACCAGGTGCTCGCCCTGGCGCCCGGCATAGCCGAGTTCGGCGATCGCGGGTGTGGCGTCGCACAGCAGTCGCTCGCGGTACGCGGGATCGGTCCAGGCGCGCGCCACTACGCGGGCGCCATTGCGCGGTCCGACCCTGCTCTCATAGGTCTCGATCAAGGCATCGAGCGCGGCCGGATCGACATAGCCCTTCGCGGTCAAAACACTTTCCAGCGCGCGCACGCGCAGTTCGGTCTCGGACAGTGCCGAATGCTCATGGGGGTGATCGTGGTCATGGCCGCTCATGCCAATAGATTAGGCGAAAACATCAGGTCATGTCGAGGCGCTCGATCCCTCGGAAGTTTGTCGCGAGAATGCGGCGGCCTCGTCGCGGTGGCTTTTTTTAGGTTATGCTTCGCCAAACAACCGGGCAGGGGAACGATGGCGATGGGCGATTTTGTCAAGATCGAGAAGGGGCTTGGGCCGGAAGGGCGGATCGCCGTTGTGCGCTTTGATCGCGGCGACGGCATCAATGCGCTGTCGCCAGAGGCGCTGCGTCAACTGACCGACGCGGCGCGCGGCTTTGAAGACGATTGCGCAACCTCGGTCGTCGTGCTGACCGGGACGGCCAAGGCGTTCAGCGCCGGCTTTGACCTGAAGGACGCTGAAGGCCGCTCGCGGGCAAGCATGGATCTCGGCGCGCTGCGCCGGCATCTCCGGCTCGGACCTCGACTGACCCGCGCCTGGCAGGAGATGAACCAGATCACCGTCGGTGCCATCGAAGGCTTTTGTGTCGGCGGCGGCGTCGCGTTGGCCGTGGCCCTGGATTTTCGCGTGATGGCGCGCGACGCGCATCTGCGCGTGCCCGAGATTGGGCTTGGCATGAACATGAGCTGGCAGAGCATCCCGCGCATGCTGCATCTGATCGGTCCGGCCCGCACCAAGCAGGCGGTGATCCTGGCGAATGATCGCATCGGCGCCGAGCAAGCTCATCAATGGGGCCTGGTGGAGGAATTGGCCGATCCCGGCAGCGCTTTCAACGTTGCGATGCAGCTGGCTGAAAAGATCGCCGCGCAGCCGCCGCTATCGGTCGCGATGACCAAACAGACCGTCAACCGCCTGGCGCATGCGCTCGACGATCTCGCCGCCCATATGGATGTCGACCAGTTCGCCCTGGCAAGCCTGACTGAGGATCACCGGGAGGGCGTGGCCGCGTTCCTGGAGCGGCGCAGTCCGCGCTTCAAGGGGCGCTAGGCGGCCGGCGAGAGCGGCTTGGCTTATGCCGCGTTCAGCGCGAACAACAGCAGCGAGCGGCCGGTGACCTGATACGGCTTGCCAAATGCGAACGGCGGTTCCGGCTTGAAGTCCGGAATATTGGTGTCGATCAGCAACGACCAGGAAGCGCCGGCGTCGCAATGCGGCAGGGTGAAGCCGACCGGCCCTTCATAGCTGTTCATGACGATCAGCACGCTCTGGTCGGCGCCGCGCCGCTTGATGCCGGTCTTCTGGGCGCGGCCATCCAGCAGCATGCCGAAGCATTTCATCGACGCATCGTGCCAGTTGGCATCCTGCATCTCCTGGCCATTGGCGTTGATCCAGGTGACGTCCTTGAGGCCGAGCGTCTCATCATGCTGGCCGGTCAGGAACCGGCTGCGGCGCAGCGTCGGATAGGCCTTGCGCAGTTCGATCAATCGTTTGGTGAACGCGATGAGATCGTTGGCATCCGCGCTGAGATTCCAGTCGAACCAGGAAATGTCGCTGTCCTGGCAGTAGGCGTTGTTGTTGCCCTGCTGGCTGCGACCAAACTCGTCGCCGCCGAGCAGCATCGGCGTGCCCTGTGACAACAACAGCGTGGCCAGCATGTTGCGCTTCTGGCGCTGTCTCAAAGCGAGGATTTCCTTATCCTCGGTCGGACCTTCGACGCCGCAGTTCCAGGAACGGTTGCTGGAACTGCCGTCCCGGTTGTCTTCGCCATTGGCCTCGTTGTGCTTGTCGTTATAGCTCGCCCAGTCGTTCAGGGTAAAACCGTCATGGGCGGTGACAAAGTTGATGCTGGCCCAGGCTCTGCGGCCGCCATGGTTGAACAGATCCGCCGACGCCGAGAGCCGAGGTGCCAATTGCGCCGCATCAGCCTCGGCGCGCCAAAAATCCCGTACCACGTCACGGAATTTATCGTTCCATTCGGCCCAGCCCGGCGGAAAACCACCAACCTGATAACCGCCGGGTCCGCAATCCCAGGGCTCGGCGATCAGCTTGACCTCGGTCAGCAGCGGATCCTGGTCGACCGCTCGGAGGAAGCCGCTCTGCTCGGTGAAGCCGTAGGTCTCGCGCGCCAGGATGGTGCCGAGATCGAAGCGAAAGCCATCGATATGCATGTGCTCGGACCAGTAGCGCAGGCTGTCGGTGACCATCTGAATCACTTTGGGATGCGACAGGTTGACGGTATTGCCGGTGCCGGTGTCGTTGATGTAATAGCGCGGGTCCGGCGCCAGACGGTAATAGCTGCTGTTGTCGATGCCCTTGAAGGACAGCGTCGGCCCCAATTCATTGCCTTCGGCGGTGTGGTTATAGACCACGTCGAGAATCACCTCGAGACCACAGCTGTGCAGGCGCGACACCATCTCCTTGAATTCGCGCAGCGAGTTGGCAACATCCGAAGCGTAGCGCGGATCGGGCGCAAAAAAGCCGATGGTGTTGTAGCCCCAATAATTGGTGAGCTTCTTTTCCAGAAGATTGCTGTCGTTGACGAAGGTGTGGATCGGCAACAGCTCGATCGAGGTGACACCGAGCGCAGTCAGGTAATCCTGCATCGGCTGGCTGGCAAAACCGGCATAGGTGCCGCGCAGGCCTTCGGGGACGCCCGGATGCCGTTTGGTAAAACCCTTGACGTGAACCTCATAGAGAACGGTCTGGTCCCACGGCACGTCCTGACGGCCCGGTTCGCCCTGCCAGTCGAAGCCGGAATCGACGATCACGCATTTCGGCATGAACGGCGCGCTGTCGCGCTCGTCATAGGTCAGGTCATCGCCGCTTTCCATCTTGTAGCCGAATACGGCCGGATTCCAGATCAGCGAACCCGCATGCGCCCGCGCATAGGGATCGAGCAGCAATTTATTGGGATTGAACCGATGACCCGACGTCGGCTCGTAAGGACCATGGACGCGATAGCCGTAGAACGTGCCGGGCCCGATCTCAGGCAGGTAGCCATGGAAGATCTGGTCGGTATATTCCGGCAGTTCGACGCGGCTGAGTTCACGCTGCCCGGCTTCATCGAACAGACAAACCTCGACCTTGGTGGCGTTGGCGGAAAACAACGCGAAGTTGCTGCCCTTGCCGTCCCAATGGGCGCCGAGCGGATAGGGCAGGCCTTCCTCAATGGATTTCAACGGCACCTTGACCCCCTGACGTTCCCCGGCGCATACGCCGATCCCCACCGCATGCGGGGACCTTAACGCTGAACACTCCGATTTGTTGCAACGCGTTCGAAAAAAGTTCATCGGCGAAGATACCGCCAGCCGTGCTCGGTTCGCGCCTTCGCCTCTCCGGCTTGCGGGAAAGGCTGACCCGGCGTAGCCAGGCTTGGCGTCGAACTGAAGGTACCAACCATTCCGTTTCCCAGGATCGGCTTCGAGGAGGCTCGTGACCTTCTTCAAGGTATCGGCCATTTTCCAGCCAAGCCAGGCGATCTCGACGGCGAAGGCGAGCGGCGGGTCGCCGAGCAGATGATGGCGAAGACCGGACACGAATTCCTGTTCGTGACCGACCATCCCGCCGCGGCGAGGGCCTTCTACCACATGCGCCGACCTGAACGGCCCGACCTGACGCGCGGCTTCGACCTGCTTTGGCGGGGCCTGGAGATCACCACCGGGGCGCAGCGCGAACATCGATACGAACGCTTGGTGGAGCAGGCCCGAGAACGGGGCCTCGGACTGGAAGCCCTGGCGGACTATCTCGCCTTCTTCCGATATGGCTGTCCGCCGCATGGCGGCATGGGTATCGGGCTCGCCCGGCTGCTGATGCGGCTGCTTGGCACCGCCAGCATCCGCGAAGTGACTCTGTTGAGCCGCACGCCGACGCGGTTGCGGCCATGAAAGGGATTGCGATAACACTGCAACGACATAGGCTGCATCGCCAGTCTCGCGAAATATCACAAGATAGGGAAAGCGTCGCAAAAGGGCCTGGCGGGTTCGGTATGGCGATGGCGGAAACTGTTTCGGGTGGTCCGCAATTCGTTGCACCACGGCCCGCAAGGCTTGCCGGGGACAATCTCCGGAGCTTGGTGTTCATACCACCTCACAGCCTCGGCAAGGTCAGCCCTCGCGGCGGAGGTAAAGCGAACATGCACCATTCATCGTGCCCGCCCGTCAAGTTCGCGTTCGATCTGTTCCCAGGGGACGGCGTTCTCGCTGTCAGCCTCGAACGTCGCCATGCGCCGCCCAAGCTCAGCGTCCTGCGCAGGCGTCAAGCGCACGTCTGCGGGCGCAAGGCTATCCCAAAGCTCGCCGATCAGGTCGAGCCGTTCGCGAGGTGTCAATCGGGTAATGTCGAACGCCTTCATGACATGAAGATAGCGCGCGGCGGCATGTTTTGCGAGTAGGTGCGTAGTGCTCCGCTTAAAAGGCAAAGAGGTCGCCGGCTGCGATGGACTGACCGGTTGGATCGGCGGCAAAACCGCCACAATGGCGCAATGTTTGACAATTACTGGTTATTATGATAACCATTAAATCCCCTCGAGTTCGTATAGAGCTATGGAAATATCCCTTAATCTTCAATCGCCTCGCGAGGTGGCGACCGGCATCGCGGAGCGGGCGAAGCGGCGACGGCTGGACGCCAATCTGACCCAGGACGGGCTCGCCGCACGTGCTCAGGTCAGCCTGGGCACACTCAAGGCGTTCGAGCGCACCGGCAAGAGCTCGGTCGAGTTTCTGATCGCCATTGCCTTTGCACTGGGCGCCGAGCAGGAGTTCGAAAATCTCTTTCCTCCAAGACCCTACAAATCAATCGAAGACGTGGTTGCCAAGCCGCCCCGGCTCCGTGGACGAAGGAAGTGAAGAAGCCCAGGCCAGATAAAATCTTTCAGAGCGTCGATAAATTGTCGGTCGGGCTCGACCTTTTCGGGCAAGGGATCGAGGTTGGGACGCTGGCCTGGAGCAACGAGGAGCGCCGCGCCTACTTCGAATATCATCCCGATTTCGCCGCCAGAGGCCTGGCGATCTCGCCGTTCAAGCTTCCTGTGGGCGCAGGGGCGAAGCCAGCGTCCTATCAACCCTTCGGGGGTCTCCACGGACTGTTCAACGACAGTTTGCCCGATGGCTGGGGTCGTCTGCTGCTGGATCGGCGTCTGCAAAAATCGGGATATGACTTCCGGCGTCTCACGCCGCTGGACCGTTTGGCGTTCCTGGGTCAAACCGGAATGGGAGCGCTGCGCTACCTTCCAAAAAAGTCCATCGCCAGGTCTGGTGTAAACGCATCCGGCGGCGACGCGGATCTCGACTGGTTCGCCGCGCAAGCAGCCGCGGTTCAGGGCGACGTCGACGAAGCCGACGTCGATCGTCTGCTCGAAATTCAGGGCGGGTCCGCGGGCGCACGCCCGAAGATCATGATCGGCCTCAATCGCTCGACGGGAAAGATCTCCACCGACGACGGAGGAGGGCGTCCGGACGGCTTTGATGCTTGGCTGCTGAAATTCAGATCCAACGTCGACCCTGCCGAAATCGGCAGAGAGGAGTACGCCTATTCGATCATGGCCCGGGCAGCCGGCGTCGACATGCCGCCCACCAAGCTCATTGAAACCAAGAAAGGCAGCTACTTCGCCGTCCAGAGGTTCGACCGCACGGCGAACGGCAGCGTCCATGTGCAGACCGCGAGCGGACTTCTGGAAGCCGATCATCGGGCGCCATCGATCGACTATGATACCTTGTTGAAGGTCACCCGTGTCCTGACCCGCGACGAGCGCCATGTACGCCAGATGTTCATCCGGATGATCTTCAACGTGCTCGCTCACAACCGCGATGACCACGCGAAGAACCACGCCTTCCTGATGACGCAGGACGGGGCTTGGCATCCAACGCCGGCCTACGACGTCACACTGTCGGAAGGACCCGGCGGCGAGCACAGTCTGGCCATCGGCGGCGAAGGCAAAGCGCCGACAAGGCAACACATCATGACGGTTGCCGAGCGCGCGTCGATTCGGAAGGCGGAGGCAGAACAGCTGTTCGAAGTCGTCCGGAACGCGGTCGACCGCTGGCCCGAACATGCGACGCAAGCCCGATTGCCGGACAAGCGTATTCGGGAAATCGACAACCTGCTGAATAAGCGCTGACCGTGAATCGCATGTTGACACCGCGCTCATAAGCGGATTCGCATAAGGTATATTATGGAATATTTTTGCCGATCCAATCCCTGTATCGGACCAGGCCCGGCGGCACACCGGCTGTGACCGTTTGCTGCTCGGCCGGCGCGCGATGATGGCTTGCGCCGCCAACCACCAGACCGCTTTGGCTTGGTCACCGCCGGCAAATCGGCTGGTTGTCGGAGCCGGCTGAGACTGCGATAAGCCGGCGCGCCGGATCGCAGGTTACCAGATCGCAGGTGACCGGGCGGCATCGGTTCGGCTAGGATGGCGGCTCGCGCCAAGAACAACAATTCCCGGGGAGAATGAGATGAACTTTTCACGACGCGCGCTGTTGCAGGCCTCGGCCGCTGCCATGGCTGCGGGCGGCATCGGCGCGCCTTTCGTGGCGCGCGCGCAGTCGGCGGATTTTGCCTTCAAGTTT
>Ga0302319_10005528_pt1 | contig 25398 bp, 18 predicted proteins | sample Bog_T0_2_FD_203319 | JGI IMG/M metagenome (GOLD analysis project Ga0302319, IMG submission 203319) | Peat permafrost microbial communities from Stordalen Mire near Abisko, Sweden - Bog_T0_2 | ecosystem: Environmental > Terrestrial > Soil > Wetlands > Peat | place: Sweden: Abisko, Stordalen Mire...
TCCTCCTCCGTCGGTGGAATTGCTGCTCGGGCTGCTGGGGAAGGGCAGAAGCCGGTCGCTGCCATCTTTAACTGAGCCAAAATCTCTCGGCTGGTCCAGGCAGCCAGATACTCACCCGTCAACACCTCGAGAGCTTTGCCGAGCAGAATAAAGCCAGGATCGGAATACTCGGCCCGGCTCCCTGGCTCGACTTCAAGTTTCAGTTGAAGAATGGACCTGTAAAGCTCTGATGGAGTGGCTATTGTGTGATACAACTCGACGTAACCTGGTAAACCGGAGTTGTGTGCAAGCAAGTGACGAAGAGTCACGAATCGAACACGTTCGCCGGGGTCGCGCCCAACCACAAATCCTGGCAGTAATTCGCCCAGCGGCATGTCCAGATCAAGCACACCGCGCTGAAAAAGGAGCATCGCCGCCGCGGTGGTGGCGACCACTTTGGTAAGGCTGGCCACATCAAAAACCGACTCCGGAAGTACGGTCGGCGCGCCCGCTTCGTAAGTGAACCGCCCCAGTGCGTCTTGAAGAACGACCTTGCCGTCGCGCAGAACGCCGAATGCGCAGCCGGGAAAGGCATGCGCGGCGATCGCTCTATTCAGAACCTCATAGGCTGCCGCAAACTTTCCGGAGGCTTGAGCCTTTACGTTTTCGGTCGGAAGGATCGAAGGTTCCATCGCTTTGTTGCATCGTAACTCCAATCCAGGAACAATGCCGTGGCAACAGCAGGATTTTTCATTCTCTCAACGCCAAGGAGAGCTATTCTTAAGGCTAACTTTGCCAGCAATCTTTTCGTCTATCCAATCAGGCACCCACGGAGGAGTTGATGCGTTTAAGCACGGGAACGCTGAGGACGGCGATTTCGATAGGGCTGCTTTCGGCCTGCGGAACAGTATTGGCCCAGGGGCCTTCGCTCATCCAGCAGAGTCAGGCTGGAGCCACCAGTTCTGCTGCGCCACAGCCTGCGCCGAAGACCTTCACTGTTCCGGAAGGCACAAAGGTTCTTCTACAATTACGAAGCGCCATCAACACCAAAAGCGCCAAACAAGGCGATGGCGTCTACCTTTCCTCGACCTTTCCGGTGGTAGTTGGGAATCGAGTGCTGATTCCGGCCGGTGTTTACGTCCAGGGAGTCATCGACCGCGTCGTTCGTGCCGGCCACGTCAAGGGTAAGTCGCAACTGGATATGCACTTCACTTCGATCATCTTTCCCAACGGCACGGTGGTCGAGATTCCGGGCATCGTCAACGCCCTGCCGGGTGCACGGAAGCAATCCGTAAAGGATGACGGCGAGGGAACGATTCAGCAGGACGCGGACAAGGGGCGCAATGCCGGGGAAGTTGCAAAAATCGCAATTCCCACAGGTGGCACCGTTGGCTCCATTGGCGGATTGGCTACCGGCCACCCGATCGCCGGCGGCGTAATAGGCATTGGGGCGGGGCTGGCGGCCGCCGGCCTGGTCTCGCTGTTTACCCGCGGCGCTGACGTGAACATCGAGAGTGGCACCCAGGTGGAGATGATGCTGCAAAGGCCACTGATGCTCCAGGAAGACAACCTCAGCGGTTCGGTTCCCGGATTCGTTCCGGCTGCAAATCAGCCCAAACCGATGGAGAAGCCTGGCCGCACGCAGCTGCTGTGTCCCCCAGGGGGCCTCGGCTGCGAGTAATCTAGAAGAGAGATGGAAACAGTTCCTAACGAAATCCTCACAGACGACAACACCCAAATCGGTCTCGAACCCGCCCCGGCTCCTGTACCGAGGGCGGGAGGTATCGGTTTATGGATGCGCGATCTGCTGGTTTCCGCGGTCGCATCCGTTCTGATCATTACCTTTCTTTACCAACCGGTACGCGTGGAAGGCACCAGCATGCTGCCGCGACTGGAAGATCGCGACCGGTTATTCATCAACAAATTTGTCTACCGCATCTCGGCCATCGAGCGCGGAGACGTGGTGGTGTTCCACTATCCGCGCGACCCCGAAAAGAGCTACATCAAGCGGGTGATCGCTCTGCCCGGCGACCGGCTTCGCATCGATCACGGCAACGTTTGGGTCAACGGCAGAAAGCTCGCGGAGCCGTATGTACCTGAAGAATTTCGAGATACGCGCTCGGTCTCGGAGATGGAAGTCCCCCTGGGGACCTATTACATGATGGGCGACCACCGTTCCATCTCGTCCGACAGCCGCGAGTTTGGCCCTGTGGAGCGCTCGCTGATCTACGGAAAAGCTGTGTTTATCTACTGGCCCGCGCGCGATGCCGGAGTGGTTCATTAGACGAGCCTGATTCATCGCGAATATTCCGTCTATCACAAACTTCCATCGCGTCAGACATGTTCTTGCGAGCGAGCAGCGAGCGTCTGCCGCACTGCAAGTGCCGTCTGCCGCACTGCAGGTGCCAGGTGATAAGATTGATTGAATCCACTCCCCGGAGAGGCGATGCAGGCTATCTTAGCGCTCGAAGACGGGCGCATCTTCCGCGGCCTCGGCTACGGTCACCCAGGTGAATGCCAGGGTGAAGTTGTTTTTAATACTTCTCTTACCGGATACCAGGAAATCGCTACCGATCCCTCCTATGCCGGTCAAATTGTCGTTCTCACCAATCCCCAGATCGGCAATTACGGCACTTGTCAGGCAGACAACGAGTCGGCCAAGCCCTATATCGAGGGCCTGATTGTCCGCGAGTTCTCGCCCATCAGCTCCAACTGGCGCTCCGACCAGGTTACAGACGAGTATATGGAGCGGTATTCCGTCCCCGTGCTCGCCGAGATCGACACCCGCGCCCTTGTGCGCCATCTCCGCACCCATGGCGTCATGCGCGGGGTAATCTCGACCGATGTTTCCAATCCAGAAGCGCTTGTAGCCAAGGCCCGCGCCATCCGCAAGATGGACGGAACCGACCTGGCGCGCGTTGTCTCCACCAAGTCGGTTTATACCTTCGATGAAGACGACAGCCGCAATCAGGCTCGTGATCCGCTGCTCACTTCCGGCTTCGTTCCGGACAAGATTTTTCTTGATCGTCTTCACGTCGTGGCGTATGACTTCGGCATCAAGAACAACATTCTGCGCATGCTTACGCGCGAGGGCTGCCGAGTAACGGTGGTTCCGGCCGAGACATCAGCCGAAGACGTGCTCGAACTCAAGGCCGACGGCGTCTTCCTCTCCAACGGCCCCGGCGACCCGGAGCCGGTGGACTACGCGGTGCGTGCGATCCAGAAGTTCCTGGGCCGTGTGCCCGTTTTCGGAATTTGTTTAGGCCATCAACTCACCGGGCTGGCGCTGGGCGGAAAGACCTACAAGCTCAAATTCGGCCACCACGGCGGCAATCATCCGGTGCGCAACAACACCACCGGCAAGGTAGAGATCACGGCCCACAACCACAACTTCGCCGTCGATCCCGACTCGATCAACGCGAATGAAGTGGAGCTGACCCATGTGGACCTGAACGATCAGACGCTGGAAGGCCTGCGCCACAAGACGCTGCCGCTGTTCAGCGTCCAGTACCACCCCGAAGCCGCCCCCGGCCCGCACGACTCGCATTACCTGTTCCGCGACTTCCGCACCATGATGGAGGAGTGGAAGGGATGAGTACTTTGGTACAAGTATCGAACTGTCCGAAAGCTTCAAAAGGCGGGGCATTTGCCCCGCTTTTTTTGGGCAACGGAAGAACTCCAAGGAAATGAAGGGCTTTGAAAGGGCACGACTTCAGTCGTGCCGCCATTGGACTGAATGAAGCCCGGGCTTTAGCCCCTGAGGGATGGTTTTGAAACCCGCTCGCGAGCATGCAACGAACAACTCGCAGACCTATTTCGTCACGTCGGACACCTGGGAGCGTCGCCCGATTTTCAATCTGGAATCGTGGGCGCGCCTGTTCTTCAAAACGCTGCTCTTTCACCGGAGCGAGTCGTACCTCTTGCATGAATTCGTTTTGATGCCTGACCATTTTCACCTGTTGATTTCGCCCTTAATCGCGCTGGAGAGAGCGGTCCAGCTGATCAAAGGCGGGTTCTCTTTCCGGGCCAAGAAGGAACTTGAATCCAACATGGAGATCTGGCGTCGCGGCTTTGCCGACCACCGAGTTCGCGACTTCGAGGACTATGACAAGCATGTCCATTACATCCATCTCAACCCGGTTAAGAAACACCTGTGTACAAGTCCGCAAGAGTACCGGTATTCCTCGGCATACCCCGGATGGAAGCTGGAACCCATCCCTCAGGGGCTAAAGCCCAGAGGGTTTTCGGCAACAATTGGCACGACTGAAGTCGTGCCCTTTCAAAGCAAGAGCAAAGACGAAGAGCAGGAACATGCCACGCAGAAATGACATACAAAAGATTCTCGTGATCGGCTCCGGTCCGATCGTGATCGGCCAGTCGGCCGAGTTCGACTACTCCGGCACGCAGGCCTGCAAAGCCCTCAAGCAGGAGGGCTACGAGGTGGTGCTGGTGAATTCCAACCCGGCCACCATCATGACCGATCCGGAGCTCGCCGACCGCACCTACATTGAGCCGCTTACCCCCCAATACGTCGAGGAGATCATTCGCATTGAATCGCAGATGCTCACCGACAAAGCGGGTTCGGGCGTCTTTGCTTTGCTCCCCACAGTCGGCGGCCAGACAGCCCTCAATCTCGCCGTCGATCTTGCCGACGCTGGCATTCTCGACAAATACAACGTCGAGCTGATCGGCGCCAAGCTCGAAGCCATCAAAAAGGCCGAGGACCGCCTCCTCTTCAAAGACGCCATGATCCGCATCGGCCTCGAAGTCTCAAAATCCGCCCTGGTCAACAACCTCCGCGACGGCCTCGACTTCGCCGGCAAGCTGGGCTTTCCGGTGCTTATCCGCCCAAGCTTTACGTTGGGCGGCTCGGGTGGCGGCATCGCTTACAACCGCGAAGAGCTGATGGAAATTCTCGCCCGCGGCCTTGACCTTTCTCCCGTCCACGAGTGCCTCATCGAAGAATCCGTCCTAGGCTGGAAGGAATACGAGCTCGAGGTCATGCGCGACCTTGCGGACAACGTCATCATCATCTGTTCCATTGAGAACTTCGACCCCATGGGCGTACACACCGGCGACTCGATCACCGTCGCCCCCGCCCAAACCCTCACCGATCGCGAGTATCAGAAGATGCGCGACGCCGCCATCGCCGTCATGCGCGAGATTGGCGTCGAAACCGGCGGCTCCAATGTGCAGTTTGCCGTGAATCCGGTTGACGGCCGCATGACGGTGATCGAGATGAATCCGCGCGTCTCCCGTTCCTCGGCGCTAGCCTCCAAGGCTACCGGCTTCCCCATCGCCAAGATCGCGGCCAAGCTCGCTGTCGGCTATACGCTCGACGAGATCCCCAACGACATCACCCGCAAGACTCCCGCCTGCTTTGAGCCGACCATCGACTACGTCGTCGTCAAAATCCCCAAGTGGCAGTTCGAAAAATTCCCCGGCTCCGACGACACTCTCGGCCCGCAAATGAAGTCCGTCGGCGAAGTGATGGCCATGGGCCGCACCTTCAAGGAAGCGCTCATGAAGGCCTGGCGCGCCCTTGAGACCGGCAAGAAAACCGGCGCCGAAGTGAACCTTGAACCGCGCCGCCTTACCCAGCGGCTGGTGACGCCGCAGCCTGAACGCCTCGCCTACATCCGCTTCGCCTTCGAGCGCGGCATGAGCGTCCGCGAAGTTGCCCGCCTCACCACCATGGACCCCTGGTTCCTGCACCAGATTCGCGAAATCACCCTGGAACAGTCAAAGATCGCGGAAACTACTCCGGAAAATATCAGTGAAGAGCGCCTACGGCGCCTCAAGCGTCTCGGACTCAGCGACGAGCGCATCGCGGCCGAATGGAAGCTTGAGGGCCACGCCGGCATCCAGCAGGTGAGGGAACTGCGCGAGTCCAAGGGCATCAAGCCTGTCTTTAAACTCGTCGATACCTGCGCAGCCGAGTTCGAGTCGATGACCCCCTACCTCTACTCGACCTATGACGAGGAGGACGAAGCTCCGCCGACTGACAAGCCGAAGATCATCATTCTTGGCTCAGGGCCAAATCGCATCGGGCAGGGAATTGAGTTCGACTATTGCTGCTGCCACGCGGCGTTTGCGCTCAAGGACGACGGATACGAGACCATCATGGTCAATTGCAACCCTGAGACCGTCTCCACCGATTACGACACCAGCGACCGCCTCTACTTTGAGCCGCTGACCCTGGAAGATGTCCTGGCTGTCTACAACCATGAAGCTTCCTCCGGCGCACCCATCGGCATGATTGTCCAGTTCGGTGGTCAGACACCGCTCAACCTTTCCGGGCGGTTGCGCGCCGCCGGCGTCCCCATCATCGGCACGTCGCCCGAGTCCATCGATCTTGCCGAAGACCGCAAGCGCTTTGGCAAACTGCTCGAAGAACTCGAAATCCCCCAGCCGCCCGGCGGCACCGCAACCAGCGTCGAAGAGGCTCTGGCCATCGGCGATCGCATCGGCTACCCGGTTCTCGTTCGCCCCAGCTATGTGCTCGGCGGCCGGGCCATGGTCATCTGCTACGACGGAGAAGCCGTTCAGCAGTACATGAAGCAGGCCGTCGAGTATTCCCAGGAACGCCCGGTTCTCGTCGACCATTTCCTGATGGACGCAACCGAGGTCGACGTCGACGCGCTCTGCGATTCCGAAGACGTCATCATCGCCGGAATCATGCAGCACATTGAAGAAGCCGGCATCCACTCCGGCGACTCGTCCTGCGTCCTGCCTGCGGTAAACATCCGCCCCGAGACGCTCGAAGTCCTCCGCACCTACACCCGCAAGCTCGCCCTGGCGCTCAAAGTCGTTGGCCTCGTCAACCTCCAATTCGCCATCCAGCGCGATGCCGAGGGCGCAGACCATGTCTATGTCATCGAGGTCAACCCCAGAGCCTCCCGCACCGTGCCCTATGTGTCCAAAGCCACCGGCATCCCGCTCGCCAAAGTCGCCGCCCGCCTCATGACCGGCCGCAAGCTGCGGGAGCTGCTGCCTCGCCAACTCGCCGCCGGAAAGGATCTGGAAACCGGAGCCTTTTATTACGTCAAATCGCCTGTCTTCCCCTGGAACAAGTTTGCCGGCGTTGACACCGTCCTCGGCCCGGAGATGCGCTCAACCGGCGAAGTCATGGGCGTCGCAGCCACGTTTGGAGAAGCATTCGCCAAAGCGCAACTCTCCGCAGGCCAGGTTCTCCCAAGAGGCGGAACCGTATTCTTCAGCGTCAACGATCACGACAAGGACGCGGCGATGGACCTGGCCCGCCGCTATGTGAATCTCGGCTTCAAGATAGTCGCCACCGAGGGCACGGCCAATGTGCTCGAGAGCGTTGGTCTCGTCGTCGAGCGTGTCTTCAAGGTCAAGGAAGGCCGCCCAAACGTCGTAGACCTAATCAAAGGCGACCGCATTCAGCTGATCATCAACACCCCGCGTGGGCAAGACACGTTCTTCGACGAGAAAGCCATCCGCCGCGCAGCCGTGCTCGCCCGCATTCCCACCATCACCACCATCGCCGCCGCGCAGGCCGCTGCCGAGGGAATTGCCGCGATGCAGCGGCAACAGACCACCGTCTACGCCTTGCAGCAACTCCACGCGGACACCGGAGCTTAAGGAAATCCTAACGCGGACGAATTTAGACTGATCCTATGCCGATTCTTAAAGTCATTATTCTGGCCATTGTCCAGGGTCTCGCAGAGTTGTTGCCCGTTTCCAGTTCCGCCCATGTGGTGGTTGCTGAAAAATTGATGGGCCTCGACCCCTCAGCTGCGCAGATGACCTTGCTCCTCGTCATGCTGCACACCGGAACCATGTTCGCGGTGATCGTTTACTTCTGGAAGACCTGGCGGGATGCCTATTTCTCCAGCCTTCAGGCGTTCAAGCGGTTTGCCGTTCTGGTAATCTGGGCAACCGTGATTACGGGCGTTGTGGGTGAAGCGCTCAAAGTGCTCATCGAAAAGACCCTGTTTCGCGGAGCGGAAAAGGCGGAGATCGAGCAGCTTTTCAGCCACCTCGAACTTATCGCGCCCGCGCTGGCGGCTGCCGGCCTTCTCATTCTCATTGCCGGTTTGCTGGAACGAAACCAGATGAAGGATCCAACATTGGTGTTCGCTCCAGGCACCCCGCCAGTCACCGCCGAAGGCCTGATAACCGCAAAACAGGCCGGCTGGATGGGCTTCGTTCAAGGCTTGGCGTTGCCTTTCCGGGGATTCTCGCGTTCCGGATCGACCATCTCCGCGGGCATGCTGGCTGGCGCGGCCAAGCAGGCAGCCGAGCGATTCAGCTTTGCCTTGGCCGTGGTGCTGACCCCGCCCGTCGTAGGCATGGAATTGGTTCGACTGTTGAAGGCTGCACACACCGCCGCCGCGGCCGGAGTACCGATCGACCTGCACGGTGCCATCGCATCCAGCCTGCTGGGAATGGTGTTCTCGTTTTTTGCCGGCCTGTTCGCGCTCAAGTGGCTCAGCAGCTGGCTCGAAGCCGGCCGTTGGTACCTGTTCGGAATCTACTGCCTGCTGGCGTCCGGCGTCGTGTTCTTCCTGCACTCGCGCGGGTTCTAACCCTGGCTCTTCTTTTTCATCGCAAATCGCGCCCCGATGGCGTAGCCGACCAGTGCGGCGGATGGCCAGGTTCCAAGAAACGGACCGTCGTTGTCAATCAGGCCGCTCGGCTGGGGAAGGCTGAAGAAGGTTCGGGCCAGCTTTTCGGTCGCATCGCACTGAAAACAAGCGTTTGGTCCAGTGGGCATGTCCAGAATCCACAAGCTGATAATAAGAATCCAAACCAGGCCGATCAGCCACACCACGGTCGCAATCTCGTCCTGACGTTTGCTGTTCATGGCGAAGCCCACAACCATCGGAACAAATAACGACAAGAGCAAAATGAAGAACTGCGGCACCCCTGTGGGATTGACCACACTGCCGAGCATCATCAGTGCGAGCCACGATCCCAGGGCCAAAGCGGTATGCGCAAAGAACCAGACGGCCTGGTTCGATAGCCTGTCTGGATTTTTCTCTTCCTCATCCACCTGCAACATCGACCCCATTTTGCAGCGCTCCTGAAAAGTAGCCTTTCCCGTGACTATAGTCTATTTACCATAGGCTTGCGAGGGCGGGGCATCAATTCCACTTTCGTTCGCAGGCCGCTCCCAAGGCTGATACCCGGCGGCCTTTGGCTCTACAATAGGGACATGCTGATTGAGGGCATTTTCGCCGCTGTCCCCACACCGTTCTATCCGAACGAATCGATCTATTTTCGCAAGCTGGAAGCGAATGTGGCGCGCTACTCGCGGAGTCTGCTTTCCGGCTTGCTGTTGCTCGGTTCCACCGGCGAAGCAGTCGCGCTGGATGAGACCGAGTCCCGCGATGTCCTGCGCATTGCAGCCGAAGCTGCTGCGCCTGAAAAAGTCTTGATCGCCGGCATCGGGCGAGAAAGTGTCAAGAACACTGTCGACCTGGCAGAGACTGCGGCGCAGTTCAATTATGACGCGGTGTTGGTCCGGACGCCCACGTATTATGCCAGCCAGATGTCGACGGCCGCAGTCATGCATTACTTTCGTAGTGTCGCTGACCGCTCTCCGCTGCCGGTAATGCTCTACAACATTCCCAGGTGCGTCCCTTACAGCATTCCTACGGAGGTGATCGCGGAGTTGGCTCAGCACCCCAACATCATCGGCATCAAGGATTCAAGCGGCGAGCTTGGGCGAATTGGCGCCACGGTTGAAGCTACCCGCAATGCAGCTCGACGCACCGTCACGGTAACACCCATCTTTGAGGCAGTTACCGCACGCATGCTGGCTGCCAGGCCAGAAGTCCAGAGCAACACATTTGTCTCCGCCGGTGACTTGTCTGGCGGCTCTGCTGTGGCGACTGCTCCTCCGGTTGCCGCCATCAAAACACGCAACAGGGAAGTCGGCTTCCAGGTTCTGACCGGTTCGTCGTCCATCCTGCTCGACGCGCTCCAGGCCGGAGCTTCCGGGGCGATTCTCGGATTTGCCGCCTGCGCTCCTCAGGCCTGCCAGGAAGTGTACCTGGCGTGGAAAGATCACGACCTGAAACTGGCAGCGGAAAAGCAAGCCCGCATCGCCGGTCCTGGGCAGCGGATCGTTGGACAACTCGGCATCAGCGGGGTAAAGCACGCCTGCGATTTCAACGGCTACTATGGCGGCCATGCCAGGTCTCCGTTGCTCCCGGTGACGGCAACCGAAAAGGCGGAGATCGAGTCACTTCTGGCCGGAATTCGCAACTAGGGCCTGTTAACACCACTGGGGCGCCACCCACCCCAGTGGTGTTAACGGGCCCTAGATCATTGGCTGAGCGAAGTTGCGCACACCGCGACCGAGTTCATCGCTTAGAATGTGCCCATGGTTACGGCAGATTTTCTCCCAACTCGCAGTACGTTCCGGATTTTACTTGCAATTTCACTCTTGGCTGCCAATGCCAAAGCGCAAGAGAACCCGCTGCCTGCAGCTCCGGCGGGCAAGGACAGCCAGTCCCTACCGGCCCCTGCGGCGGCTGCCGAGACGCCCGCGGAGACGCTAGAGCGCTGTTGGCAATCGCTCACGGATAGTGTGCAGGATCCCAAACACACCGAAACCCGCACCCAGGCGCTCAATGCGCTGAGCAGTCTTGGTTCGAATGCGCGAGCGGATAGGATGATCGCCGCCGCCATGAAAGATCCGGATCTGGATGTTCGCACAGCGGCAATTCTCGCGGCGGGCAAGACCAAGGCGCATACGCTTGTTGTGCCGGTGAGAAAGCTCCTCGACGATTCCGAGCCGCAGGTCGTATTTGCGGCAGCAACGACTCTCTGGAAGCAATTCTCAGACAGGAGCGGCGAAGACATCCTTGCGGCCATCGCAGCCGGAGACCGCAAAGCGAATCCATCCCTGATTCACGGGGCTGAGCACGACATCTCCCGTACGCTGCATAGCCCGTCGGCTCTGGAGAAAATCGGCGTCGTTACCGGAGCTGGAATGTTGCTTGGGCCTTTTGGGTTTTCCATCAGCGCGGTCGAGTATGCGCGAAAAAATGGCGGGGACGCGGCTCGCATTCAGGCCATCGAACTCCTTGCCGACGAGAAGTCTGAGGGCGTTCGTGACCAGATGAAGTCCGCTCTCGACGATAAAGATCCTGGCGTGCGCGCCGCTGCGGCCGAGGTTCTTGGCCATTTTCACCGCTCTCAGGACTCCAAGGCCATTGCGGTTTTGCTGGAGGACTCGAAAATGCCGGTGCGCCTGGCCGCGGCAGCCGCCTATATCGATTGTTTGAGCGGCACCGTAAGACCCGGAACCTCGCACCCATAACCAGTAGTGGCAGTGGGCACGGCCCAGGGCCCTGTTGGTTGCTGTATGGATGCAATGTCCGATAACGGATATTCTGTATACTGAACATCGAGAATTCGGAACTCCTTGTGATTCAACTTGATGAATCCACCTTCTGCAACAAGCCCCTTAACAAGCAGCCGGATTTGAGACGAGACTTCCCCGTGGCCCTAAGCTGGCAATCCGGAAGGTTCTCACTTGGGCATTGTGCTCTCCGCCCGAAGCAAAAATTCCCGCCTTACGTCCATCCAGGTCGAGTTCCTCATCAATCGGTTGACACGCTATCTTCGATTCGCGGGCTCACAATCCTGTGATTACTTTGGGCGATCTAATCTGGAACCCGCCCACTGCCCCAGATTCGAACTGCTGTCATACCTCAATCCGCGGCCGCCGATAGATCCACCAGCGCCAACCTGCGTTCTGGAGATCCCATGGAGCCCCTGATCAGAGACATCACCATCCCCCTGAAACGTGGAGTAATTCGAATCTGGATCTCGGCTGCGGCCATTTTGCTGATGGGAAATTGGGGTGCTCAGGGGCAATCCATCTTCACCGCACCCCAGCCTGTAAACTCCACCGCTCCCTCACAAAGCGTAACGGTCGCTGCACAGGTCGCGGGAACTGTCAGCACGGTTGAGGTGCTGACGCTTGGAGTGGCCAGTCTCGAATTCGCCAAGGGCTCCGGGGCGTCGAGTTGCGAGTCGGCCAGCCTATCGGCCGGCGCAACTTGCAAGGAGTCCGTTGCATTCACACCCGCGGTACCCGGGCTCCGCATGGGTGCGGTTGTACTTCTGGACGGCAACAGCACCGTCCTGGGTACCACCTACCTGAGCGGAACCGGCGTGGGCGGCCTTGGAGTGTTCTTCCCCGGCAATGTGCTGACCGTCGCCGGTGTCTATCGCAACTGGTCCTCAACCCAGGATCGAATTCCAGCAATCAACGCCAATTTCGAACAGCCCTCAAGCATTGCATTCGACGCTTTGGGCAACATGTACATTGCGGACAGCGGCTCAACACACAACCAGGTTCGGATGGTCTGTGCCAGCGCGACCAGCGCCCTAATTTCCGGAACCAGCTGTCCGGGAGCCGGAATCATTGTCCGCATCGCCGGCACCGGCGTTCCTGGCTACTCGGGCGATGGCGGCCTTGCCTCCGCTTCAACGCTGAGCAGCCCCTCCAGCCTCGCGATCGATGGCGCCGGAAACCTGTTCATCGCTGACAGCGGCAACAATGTCATCCGCAAAATCGACGCCGCAACCGGAATCATCAGCACGGTCGCCGGCAGTTCCAGCGGCGCCGCCGGATACTCGGGCGATGGGAGCGTGGCGACGGCGGCCGAGCTCAGCGCCCCGCAAGGTGTCACCGTCGACGCCGGCGGCAATCTCTACATCGCCGACACCGCCAACCAGAGAATCCGGCGGGTTGCCGTTCCCCTTCCCGGCGCGGCGGCGGGCATCATCACCACAGTCGCCGGAAACGGCAACCCGAGTGGAAATGGAGATGGCAAAGGAACCTACTCTGGAGACGGACAACCGGCGGCAATAGCAGGATTAAGCCTTCCATACGGTGTCGCTTTCGATGCTTCCGGGAACATGTATATTCCGGACTCGGCCAACAATCGTATTCGCGTGGTCGATTCAGCCGGCGTTATTACCACGGTCGTTGGAACCGGCACCCCCGGCAATTCTTGTGGAAGCGCAGCCACCAACCAGGTGAATCTGAACAGGCCATCCGGGATCGTCTTCGACGCCGCCGGAAACATGTACATCGCGGACACCCAGAATTCCTGCATCCGAAAAGCCAACGTGCCCCACGGCTCCACATGGCCTCTCGTATGGAATGGCGGCTCGACAATCGACCCCGATGGCTCGGTGAGCCTCGTGCAGGTCTATGCGCCTGTCGGTCTCGCCCTGGATGGTTTCGGAGACATCTATTTCGCCGACTTCTATGACATGCTGATCGAGGAAATCCAGCGCAACTATGCTGTTCTAAATTACACGGAGACGCCAACCCGCCAAGGCAGCCAATCCGCACCGCAGAATTTGACTGTAGAGAACGATGGCAACAGCCCTCTGGACATAACCGCGATCACCCCCGACCAGAACTCCACCGTCAACGATGCCTGGATTACCGACGCATGCACCACCGGTAGCCCCTATCTAGGCGTGGACGCCGAGTGCCAAATCGGCGCGGTCTTCGCTCCATCGGCTACGTTGGTCTTCCCTCCCTCCGTCACATCCGAACAAATCGAGGCCAATATTACCGTCGGCAACAAGGGAGACACAGCCAACGCGCCGCTATCGATTCAGTTGGTCGGAGAAGCCGCCGCGGTCAATTCGACGACCGTTTCCATCTCCTCGAACAACAATCCATCCTCCTTCGGGCAGAGCGTCACGTTCACAGCCACTGTGGCCACTGGCTCCGACACCGGAAACCTGACCGGAACGGTGAGTTTCTTCGACGGCACAACCACGCTGAAAGGCAATGTCGCCCTCAATGCCCCGCCGGGTACGACGGTTACGGCCACATTCACCACCACCACGCTCACAGTGGGCTCCCATACAATTACCGCGACGTACAACAACGGAAATGACCTGAACCACTTCTCCAGCACTTCCGGGCCATTGACGCAGATCGTCAATGAATCGACAGCTACCAGCCTCGCTTCCAGCGTCAATCCTTCCAGCATCGGTCAGAGTGTCACTTTTACGGCCACCGTGACGGTCTCGGGCGGCGGTGGCGTGGTTCCCGACGGAACAATCGGCTTTTACGACGGCGCCACAATCCTTGAGACCGTTCCCCTCAGCGCAACCGGCGAAGCAACCTGGTCGACCTCCGCGCTCTTGCAAGGCGCACATACGATGACCGCGATCTACAACGGAAACGCCTCCAAACAGATTCTCGCCAGCACCTCAAGTGTGGTCAATCAGGACGTGCAAACGCCAACCGGCATCCTTGCGACCTCAACCCCCAACCCCGCCAGCTTTGGTTCCTCTGTCACTGTGACCGCCACGATTACCCCAAATGGAAACGCAGCCCCAACGGGAGTGATCGACTTCCTCGACGGTGGCCATCAAATCGGATCAGCGCCACTTGTGGGCTCCGCCAACCAAGCCAGCTTTTCGACCACCACCCTCACCGTTGGCTCGCATTCCATCACCGCGGCTTATCCAGGCGACTCGAACAACGCGGCAAACACTTCTGCCGCGATCCTACAGACAATAAATAAGATAGCGCCCACCATCACCTGGCAAACACCCGCGGCCATCCTCTACGGCACACCCCTCAGCGCCATCCAGCTCGATGCTTCTTCGGGAGGAGTGGCCGGCACGTTCGTCTACACGCCTCCAGCAGGCACCGTCCTGTCGGCTGGCACTCAAACGCTGTCAGTCAGCTTCGCCCCAACCGATTCCTCAGACTTGAGCCCTGCCACAGCCGCGGTCTCATTAACCGTGAACCAGGCTGTACCAACGCTGATGGTGAGCAGTTCTTCGTCGTCGGCCTTTTACAATGCCACGATCACTCTTACGGCGATCATCTCCAACGGTCCAACTGGCGCGGTCACCTTTTACGACGGAGGCAACTCCCTCGGCACTGCCACGCTGCAGGGCACAAAGGCCACACTCTCAATCAGTTCCCTTTCAGTCGGCACGCATACTATCACCGCAAGCTGGCCTGGGAGCGCCAACTACACAGCCGTCACCTCCAGCCCGATCACACAAACAGTCAACATCGCAACTCCCGGCATTACCTGGCCACCTCCCGCGTCCATTTCTTACGGCGCCGCGCTCAGCGCAACACAGCTTGACGCAACCGCCAACGTGTCCGGCACTTTCAGCTATTCGCCGCTGCTGGGCACAGTCCTCAACGCCGGTTCGAGAACCCTCTCGGCGACCTTCACTCCGACCGACACCACGGATTACAGCACGACTACAGTAACGGTCATCCTCCAGGTGAACCAGGTGACGCCCACCATCACCTGGTCAGCGCCTGCATCCATCTTCTACGGCACACCGCTCACCGCAACCCAGCTGAACGCATCATCCGGCGGAGTAGCTGGTTTTTTTTACTACACTCCGGCTGCCGGCGCAATCCTGCCAGCCGGGCTTCAGACGCTCTCGGCGACCTTCCTTCCCTCCGATACGACCGATTACAGCAGCCCAACGGCCACCGTCTCTCTCACTGTCAGTAAAGCAACTCCCACCATCGCAATCAGCAACTCCGCCTCGCCATCCGACTACGGCGCGCCAATTGTCTTCACCGCCACCGTCTCCAGTGGCCCGACTGGCTCCGTCAGCTTTTACGACGGGGCAAGCTCCATCGGCTCCGCATCGTTGGAAGGCACCATCGCCACGTTGACCACAGCCAAACTGTCCGTTGGCGTCCATACCATGTCCGCATCCTGGCCCGGGAACAGCAATTACACCGCTGCAACCTCGGCCCCCATTTCACAGACCGTCAGTCAAACCCAAACTGCAACCACCATAGCGGCCGCACCCAACCCCGGAATCGCCGGAGTTGCAACCGCCCTCACGGCAACCGTCAAGTTGACCGCTGGCGTCGCAACTCCAACTGGTTCAGTAACATTCGCGGATACCTTCCGCTCGCAGACGGTCACAATCGGTAGTCTGGCGCTTGGGGCTTCAGGCTCAGTCACCATCAGTCCAAAGCTGGCGCCAGGCACCCACTCCATAGTCGCAACATACTCCGGAGACTTGGATTCCAGCGGCAGCCTATCCACCCCGCTGACCTACACCGTCAACCAGGCCACCACTGCGGTGACCGTCCTCGTGGCGCCAAATCCAGTACTTGTGCTTGCCCCCATTACCCTGACGGCAACAGTCACCGGAAACGGCGGCTCGCCCACTGGGACCGTGAATTTCTACGCCAACGGCACAACCCTGTTGGGCGCTGCCAGTGTCGGAGCGAATGGTTCAGCCAGCTTCGCTTACGCATCCCCCTCCGTTGGAACCCTCCCGATTACAGCAACATACGCGGGCGATACAAACGACGCGCCCTCAACATCAAGCGCGGTCTCAGAGGTGGTCGGTTCCATCCCCACCGCAGCCGCTCTTGGCTACTCGTCGTCGAGTGGCACATCCCCGCAAGTTATTCTGGCTGCGACAGTTGTTGGCGTCAGCGGCCCCACGCCCACCGGCACGGTCGAGTTCAGCAGCGGGTCGACGACACTTGGCTCGGCTCCAGTCGATGCCACCGGAGTCGCCACACTCAACCCGAACCTCACCCCGGGTGTCTCGTACGTCATCACCGCGGCCTATGCGGGAGACGCGCTCCACAGCTCGTCCACCTCCGCGGTCCTCGACCTCAATGGAACGCCCACCGACTATGCCGTCGTCGTTACGCCCTCTTCGCTCTCCCTGGCACAGTCGCAAAACGCCACTTTAAGCGTAACCGTAGCGTCCCGCAGCAGCTTTGCCGACACCATCGGGATGGGCTGTGCGTCCCTGCCGGCAGGCGTGACGTGCCACTTCTCCGCGCTCAACGTCGTGCTTGCAGCCAACGCCAGCCAGTCCGTCCAGCTCACCATCGACACCAGCAATCCTCTCGGCGGAGGCGCGACGGCCACGGTGGCCCATCCTGGCGACAGGAGCGTTTCACTCGCCGGATTCCTGCTTCCCTTCTGTGTTTTCTTTGGGTGCATCTTCCGCCGGTTTCGCAAGAGATACGCTTCGGTTCTCAATGCGGCGCTGCTCTGCATACTCGGCTTCGCGATGCTCACCGGCTGCTCCGGGATTACCCAGATCAGCGCCGCGCCCGGAACCTATGTGATTCAAGTATTCGGCGCCGGAACGAACAGCAACGTTACCCATTTTCAGAATGTGACGCTCACAATCACCCAGTAGCGCCAGCGGGTGCAATGAATTTGAGGCGAACAATGAAGACTTCTGGCGGCGAGTTTCGTTGGTTCAAAGCAGAGCTCGATTCGTGGTCGCATCGTGTGCTGCCAGCGATGGTCCTAGCCTTCTGCTTCAACTTGGCGCAGACCGCGGCGGGCCAGGTGGTACCGGCCGGCGATGAAGGAGGAGTCAGGCTGTCAGTCGGAGTCGCCGCCTCCGGCTTCACGCTCAATTACGGTGAGCAAAAGCTCCTGGGTGGCACTGTCTTCCTTGAATCCGATACCCGCCGCCACCTCAGCGCCGAAGCCGAGGTCCGCACCCTTAAGTTCCACGACACAAACGACATCTCTGCCACGACCTATCTGGCGGGAATGAGATATTTTCGTGATTTCGGAAGATTCCAACCCTACGCCAAAGGGTTGGCAGGTTTCGGCCATGCCAATTTGGCTTTTAGCCTCGGCCAGGCAAACTCTCTGGTAATTACGCCGGGTGGCGGCGTCGACTTCCTGCTTACGCACCGCATCCATCTGCGACTGGCCGACTTCGAGTACCAGCTCTGGCCGCAAGCCGTATATGGTACAGCCGCAGCGTTTCACTCCATTGGCATTAGTTCAGGAATTCGTTTCCGCGTCTTCTGAGCCGCGACTCCCCTTTCTCACCAGGCGCGAACAACAACCCGCGCAGCCGAGGCGATAGCCTGTTCACGCTCCGCCCTCGGCGCACTTCCCCCAAGCACATAAGCGGCAATCAAAATCGGACCCTTCCCCGGAGGCCAGAAGATCCCCACATCGCCGATGGCTCCATTTTCCCCCGTGCCGGTCTTGTCGCCGGCCCGCCAATCTTCCGGAATGCCGGCCCGCAACCGGTTGTCGCCGGTCTCGCACTTCTCCAGCCAAGAAATCAACAACTCCTGGCTCGGCGTTGACAAAATGGTGCCGGCAAGCAGGGCTTTCATTGAGTCCACCATCGCCTTCGGGCTGGTCGTGTCCCGTGGATCGCCGGGAAGCGCAGTGTTCAACTCCGGCTCCGTACGGTCAAGACGGGTTACCGCATTGCCCAGTGAGCGGATGAACTTCGTGACCCCCACCGGACCTCCCACCTGGGCCAGCAACAGGTTCGCAGCGGTGTTATCGCTGACCTCCACGGCTGCGGCACACAACTCCCCGACGGGCAACGCCCCTTCCTTCACATGCGCCTTCGTCACTGGCGCATACTCCAGCAAGTCTTTTTCAGAGTAGGAGATCGGGCGCTTAAGCTGCTCGGTCCCGGCGTCCACCTTGCTCAAAACGCAGGCCGCAAGCAGCAGCTTAGAGGTGCTGCACATGGGAAACAGCTCGTCTCCCCTATGGCTCAGGCCTCGGCCGCTTCCGGCAGCAATCGCGGCGACGCCCAGACGAATTCCCATTCTCTGTTCCATCGCCGCAAATTCGTCTTCCGGGGTGGCCGCAAAGCCGTGCAAAGAACTGCTGAGCGCGAGCGCGGGCGTCATCTTCAACAAACTGCGGCGTGACAAAGAGGATGAATGGATCAAAATCGGCTCCATGCAATGGCGGCCATGCAAACACCGCTCCCTGCAATGGTTACATCTTATAGCGGCCCAGATCCTCGTCGTTCAACCCCTCTAGCCATCCGCGCAACTGTTCAGCGGAAGGACCCTCCGGCACTCCAGAAGCATTCAGCCTGGCGGTCTGCATCACATTTTCCGAGACATAGATTGGGCAATCGGCGCGTAGAGCAAGCGCGATCGCGTCCGAGGGGCGCGCATCGATTGTGATCGCTTCATCGCCTTGCATTAAGAACAGCACTGCCAGAAATGTGTCGTCTTTAAGTTCTGTTATTACAACGCGTTCCAGCCGAGCGTTCAAGTTGTGGATGATGTTTCTCGTCAGATCGTGCGTCATGGGGCGAATGGAAGCAGTCTTCTCAATTTCGTCGGAAATCGCCTTGACTTCAAAAAAACCCACCCAGATCGGCATCACCGAATCCGAGCCAACATCTTTTAATACGATGATCGGCATATTGGTGGCAGGGTCCATCATCAGCCCACGGATCCGCACCTCAACCAGGCCTGCATCCAGCTGTGCGCGGGTTTGCTCTGCCTTCAGCTTCTCGCTCTCCATCGCTCACCCTCCCGCGCAGCTATTCCACCACGTCGTGTCACGAATCAATATTAGACCGATTCTCCCACCAAACTGTTCGGATGCGTCGCCGTTATTTTTACCCGTGCGTAACTGCCCGGCGCCGGAGCAATAGGCTGGCCGCAGGTAAAGTTCACCGGCTTGTTCTGGCTGCTGCGGCCCGTAACCTGGCCCCGGGCCGGGTTAGCCCCTTCAACCATTACTTCCATGACCTCGCCTAAGTGCTTGGCATAATTGACCCGTTGAATCTCCCGTTGACGATCAAGCAATACTTGAAGCCGTTGCGACTTCTCGCTGTCCGGGATCGAATCGATCATGGTCAAAGCCGGCGTATTCGGCCTGCCTGAATACTTGAATCCGAAGACGCAGTCGTACTGCACCTCCGCCAGCAGATCCATGGTCTGGATAAAATCGTCCGGAGTCTCGCCCGGAAACCCAACAATAATGTCCGTGGAAAGCGAAATCGGCCGCCGCGCCGCTTTGATCCAGCTGATCCGCTCCAGGTACCAATCCGGCGAATACTCCCGCGCCATCATCTTCAGCACGCGTGTTGACCCCGACTGCACTGGCAGATGCACATGATCGCAAAGCGTGGGGTAGGCGTCGATGGCCTCGACGATGTCGCGGGTAAAGTCGCGCGGATGGCTGGTGGTGAAGCGGACCCGGCGAATCCCAGGAACCTGCCCAACCGCAGCCAACAACTCCGCGAAGCTCAACTTCCCTTCCGGGTCCTTGTAGCTGTTCACGTTCTGGCCCAGCAGCTGAATCTCGGTATAACCCAGGTCGACAATCCGCTGAGCCTCCTCCAATACCGACGTCGAAGTCCGGCTGCGCTCTTTGCCCCGCGTATACGGCACCACGCAGTAGGCGCAGAACTTGTCGCACCCCTCGATAATTGTGATGTACCCACGGTGCGGATTCTTGCGCGCCGTAAACTCGGTTTCAAAGGTCAGGTCCGTCTGCCGGTCGTCCAGCCCGGTAATCCGCGTCTCTCCAGCCTCAAGCCGCGCCAGCATCTCCGGCAGCTTTCGGTAGGACGCCGATCCAGACACCAACGAAACATACGGAGCGCGATCGAAAATCTTCTCGCCCTCCTGCTGCGCTACGCATCCCAGTACGCCAAAGCGCTTCCCGGCCTTGTGCAGCTTCTTGTAGTCGTTCAGGCGGTTGAAGACCTTTTGTTCGGCTTTGTCGCGGATGGAGCAGGTGTTGTAGAGGATAAGTCCAGCATCTTCTTCAACTTCCACCTGCCGGTATCCCTGCTGCTCCAATGTGCCAATCACCTTTTCGGAGTCATGGGCATTCATCTGGCAGCCGAAGGTCTCAAGGTAGAAGGTTTTCTCGGTTGCCATAGCGATCCTGAGTATATCGCGATTCACGCCCACTCTCTTGTCCATTTCCGAACAGCCACATGCCGGAAGCGGACACCGGCATTGCACGCGTCTATCTTCCTCCACGTTGATTCAACAACTTAGCAGCCTCCAAGTTGGTCCCGGACGTGCCTATCCTAGAGCCAGGCCGCCCCCAGGGCAGCACCCAAGCGCACGCGCACAATCGAAATCGACGGCAGTGAGGGCAAATACGATGCAGTCTCTGTTTCAGGACATTCGTTACGGAGTCCGGCAGCTCATCCGGATCCCCGGCTTCACGCTCACCGCAGTTCTGTCTCTGGCCCTGGGTATCGGCGCGACCACCGCCGTCTTCAGCGTGGTCTGGGGATTCCTCGTCGACACCTATCCCTACGCCCACTCCGAGCGGATGGTCCACATGCGCACCGACACCGGCAAGGGCCAGCCCAGCGGCATGGGATTCACCGCTGGCCAGTGGCAGCAAATCCGCAAGTCGCCCGTAGTCGAAGACGCCTTCCTCGCCGACGAGTGGAACCTCACAATCACCGGCGCCGACCTTCCTGAAGATGTCGCGGCCGACTTCTTCAGCTCCAACACATTCCAGTACTTCGGTGTCCCTCCGGCGCTGGGCCGCGGCCTGGTGCCGAACGATGCCATAGACGGGCAGGACCCTCAGCCTGTAGTCGTGCTTGGTTACAAGTTCTGGCAGCGCCACTTTGCCGGCGACCCGACCGTGCTCGGCAAGACACTGCAAATGGTCCATCAGAACTACACCATCGTTGGCGTCGCAGCCAAGCGCTTTACCTGGGACGATGCCGATGTCTACCTGCCCAAGAAGATAACCCAGGACATCGTCCCCAACTACTATGTAGGAATCCGCCTCAAGCCCGGCGTAACCAGGGAAGCCGCCCAATCCGCCCTCGACCCGCTCATCCACCAGTTCGCCCTTGAGACTCCAAAGCACTTCCCGTCAATTCCCTTCCACCTGAAACTCCGCGGCTTCAACGACGACTTTCTTGAGCGCCTTGGCGGAATCCCCTACCTGCTCTTCGGCGCCGTGTCCATGCTCCTGCTCATTGGCTGCGGCAATGTCTCCATCCTGCTTCTGGCCCGAGCCACCGCTCGCAATCAGGAGTTCGCTGTTCGCTCGGCCATTGGCGCAAGCCGCGCTCGGATCGTCCGGCAATTGCTCACCGAGTCACTGCTTATCTCGCTCTCCGGGGCGGCCATTGGCATCGCAATCGCCTACAAAGCGCTCGACTTCATCGTCCTGAACCTGCCGGCAAACTCCATCCCCCACGAAGCGACCTACCAGATCAACATCCCGGTCCTGCTTTTCTCCGTGGCGGTGGCCATCGCCACCGGCATCCTCTTTGGCCTTTGGCCGGCGATCCAGGTTTCCCGGCCCGACTTCAGTCACATTATGCAATCCACATCGCGGAAAGTGGCCGGAAGTGTCTCCGGACGTCGCTTCCACGGCACCCTGATCGCCGGTCAGCTCGCCCTCACCCTGCTCATGCTGGCCGCCGCTGGAGCAGCCATCGACGGCTTCCTCCACATGCTCCACATGAACCTCGGCTACGATCCGCACAACGTCATGTCCGTCGGAATCCCCGTCCACGAAGGCACCTACAAGACCTGGGCCGAGCGCTCGGCCTATTTTGAGCAGCTCCGCTCCGCCGTCGCCGAAGTTCCGGGCGTCACAACAGCCGCCATCTCCACAAACGCGACCCCGCCCTCAAACGGAATGAACTCGAATGTCCAGATTGTTGGCAAGCCCGCTGCCTCCGACCAACCGTCGAGATTGAACTTCGTCAGCTCCGGGTATTTTCCCGTCCTCCACATCACCATGGCTCAGGGCAGCATCTGGGACGCAACCGAGGAACACAACGCTGCCCCGGTGGCCATCATCAATCAGAGTTTTGCGAAGCGTTACTTCCCTGCCGGCGACGCCATCGGCCACTCGATCCATTTCCCTGACCTCCGCGACGCACCACCGTTTGTCCTCCTTCCGCCCAGCGGAAACGGAAACCTCCTGATCGTAGGCATCATCGAGGACAAGCTTGACGATGGCCTGGCCAACCCGATTTTGCCAGAAGCTTTCGTCCCATACACCTATGGCATGCGAATGGGCACCCAGATTCTGGTCAAGAGCGACGGCTCCCCGCTGCGCTTGCTTCGCGCTGTCGGCGCCAAAGTCAATGCCATCGACCACGACCAGCAGATCCAAGGCAACGTCGAAGACCTCGAACACTGGATTCAAGACGAGCCGGAATGGGCCCGCGGCAAGCTGCTCACATGGTTGTTCGGCGCATTTGCCGCCTTGGCCCTGGTCATGTCCGCGGTCGGCCTTTACAGCGTTGTTTCCTACTCGGTAATTCAGCGCACCAGCGAATTTGGTATTCGAATGGCCCTTGGCGCACCCAAAACCCATGTTCTGAGCATCGTCTTCCGGTCCGTTCTGGTCAGCGTCGGAACCGGCCTGCTGGCTGGAACGCTATTGACCCTGGTGCTTGGCCGCCTGCTCGTCCATTGGGCCGCCGACCAGCACATCAGCCTGGGCAGCCCACTCCTTCTTGTTGCCTCAGCGCTCACATTGGCCTTGGTCGCGGCCGCAGCCTGCCTCATCCCCGCCCGGCGCGCCGCCCAAGTCCAACCCATCACTGCAATTCGCTACGAATAACCTGCTGAATTGCGCCGTGCCCAAAACCTACCGCATCCCCGTATGCAGATAAGCCAACAAAGCCGCCATCTGCTCCTGATCAAATCGGCCGGAAAACGCCGGCATCATTCCCCGCCCGTTGTTCACATTCGCCGCCACCGCCGCGTCGGTCGCCGGAATGCCGCTGGGTAGGTTCTTGTGGTCAAACACACCGTGCAGATCCGGAGGAACCTTCTTCAGCGCCAGGTCGTTATCCTCGTGGCAATGCGCGCACCGGATGTTGTAAAGATGCTTACCCTCCGATTCCTGCTCTGTCAGTTGGCGAGTTCCATGGCATCCTGACACAGTCAGCGAGAGGGAGGCACCCAGGACGAAAACCAGTGTCGCCCCGCTGAAAAACACCCCAGAACAATCTAATTTCATCCCGGAAGCCATTTACCCCTTCGCCGCAAACTGCCCGCTGACATAATCCCAGTTCAGCACATTGAAGTAGGCCTTCACATAGTCGGCGCGCACGTTCTTGTACTTGAGATAGTAGGCGTGCTCCCAAACATCAATCCCCAGCACCGGCTTGTGCCCCGCCGTCAGCGGGCTGTCCTGGTTCGGAGTGCTCTCGATCGCCACCGTCCCATCCGGCAGTTTCACCAGCCACGCCCAGCCGCTGCCAAACACATGCATCGCCGCGTCCGTCAGCTTGTCCTGAAATGAGGGCACCGTGCCAAACTTGGCGTCAATCGCCTTCGCCAACTCGCCGGTTGGAGCCGAGCCGCCCTTGCCCAGGGTAGGCCACCAGAATGAGTGGTTGGCGTGTCCGCCCCCATTGTTCCGAACTGCCATGCGCGTCGCTTCCGGCAGAGTCGCCCATCCGATAACCAACTCGTCCAGCGTCTTGCCCGCCAACTCAGGATGCGCCGCCACAGCCGCATTCAGATTGTTCACATACGCCTGGTGGTGCTTGTCGTGGTGCAGGTGCATGGTCTCGGCATCGAAGCTCGGCTCCAGCGCGTCATACCCATAAGGCAGCGCGGGAAGCGTGAACGGCCCCGTGGGAGCCGGTGCTGGATGCGCAACCGCCGGAGTCTGGGCCGCATGCGCGCCTTGGGCCAGCAATGTTTCGGTCATCACCATGGCGCTCGCCGCGCCGCCTATATGCTTGATTGCAGTTCTCCGGTCCATCATGATTGGGGAAGCCTCCATTTTGCTTTCGATGAGTTCGGTTCGCAGATTCAGGTAAAGTCTGCGCGGATTGGGCAGGGGCCGTCAAGGCGCGCTCACGATCGGGCGGCAACTTACGCGTGCAGACAACAACTCAGATCAGCCCAGCCAAGACAAAGGTCGGAAAGCTCGGCCCCACCAATCTCCACTGTCTTTTGCGCAATCTGCACCGCGCCAAGCGCCTTGTAGAACGACACAGCCCGCCGATTCTCTTCCAGCACCCACACCGTCATGCTCCTGAACCCCCGCCCGCGTAGCTCTTCCGCCAGCGTGCAGGCCAACCTCCGGCCAGCTCCGCCGCGCTGCCGGTCCTTGAGCAGATAGATCGCATAAAGCTCCGCATCGTAGCCCTCGATCACCTCACGGATTTTCCCTCCACACACGAATCCAAACATTCCCGCCGCATCTTCCGCAACGAAAGCGGCCACTTCGTCCGATTGGAGCGGATCTCTCCAGCTTTCCACGCGTGACTCCACATCCATCGCAGCCAGGTAAGCATCGGGCACAATCCCGCCATATGTGCTTCGCCACCCCTCCACCTGGACATACGCGACTGCCCTCGCGTCCTGTGCTCCCGTTTTGCGAATGCTGAAATCCATGAGCCTGAATCTACCACGAACCTGGCAACTCAAAACTGACCACTGACTACTGACCACTGATCACTGTTCTCTACTATTCTGGAACCATGCAACTCCCGTCACTCGCCCAGATCCGAGAAGCACAGGCAATCGTCTATCGCCACATGCCTCCAACTCCTCAATACACATGGCCGCTCGTCAACGAACGGGTGGGTGCCGAGATCTGGGTTAAGCATGAAAACCACTCGCCGGTCGGCGCCTTTAAACTACGCGGCGCGCTGGTCTACATGGACTGGCTCAAG
>Ga0302319_10005531_pt1 | contig 25381 bp, 21 predicted proteins | sample Bog_T0_2_FD_203319 | JGI IMG/M metagenome (GOLD analysis project Ga0302319, IMG submission 203319) | Peat permafrost microbial communities from Stordalen Mire near Abisko, Sweden - Bog_T0_2 | ecosystem: Environmental > Terrestrial > Soil > Wetlands > Peat | place: Sweden: Abisko, Stordalen Mire...
ACCAAGCTTTCAAGCTAGCGAGGGCCGCCCATCTTATGGCCATCCATCATCGCTGACATGGTCAGAGCTTCCGAAGACGTCAAGAGCCAGTGACCACTCTTCTTTGACCAGTGGTCAACCACATCAGATTGAAGTTCAAACGTGTGGGGCTTGCCATCCATACCCTTCGGCACAGAACCGACCAGATGGCGGTGCACCTTGGCGGCGACATCGCTCCCGGTCACTGTCAACTTCTCAAACTGAGCAGTCCAAGAACTCACCTTCATGATTTTCATTTGCATGTCCATGTCACGCATCAGGTGATCGCGGTCGGTGACCTGACCCTTCACAGACGCGGTAAAGCCTGGAGCATAAAACGCATTGAAAGCCTTGGTATCCTGGTTGCGAAAGGCCTGGTGAAGCAGTTCGTATTCGTGGGAGAGCTGCTTTTCAATTTTGGTTGTCGAGTCGGCAAGGGCGCCGACGCTCAAGGCGCAGCATAGGACGGTCAACAAAGGGCGTGTCATCGTATACTGAGTTTATCCCGATCCAGGAGGAACCCATGAGCCGTTTGCCCTTTTCCCGAAGTTGCGGAGGTTATGCTTTGATGTCGCTGCTGGCTGTGACCACGGCGCCTGGTGCGCTCGGAGACGCCATCCATACTCCCAAGGCAGGCTCTGCAGAGCGTACGGCGATTCTCAACGCGCTTCGTGGCCCCGTTCAGAGTCAGTTTCAGGCGCCGGTCACCTTCTACAAAGTGGACATGAAAGTTCAGAACGGCTGGGCCTGGGTCGAAACCGTCGCTATGAACAAGGCGGGCACCAAACTGCTTGCCGGCCCTTACAAGACGGAGGGCCTTTTGCACAAGGTCGGCAAGTCGTGGACGGTAGGCTGGTGGGGGGTTACCAACGGGTCTGAAGTCTCGAATGCCTCGAAGAATATGTTCCCCCAAGCGCCAAAGAAGATCTTCTTCTAGGAGGTCTAAGTCATATGGCCGCCAAGAGGCTTGCCATCAACGGTCGCCTTTAGGCTTATCGCCTGCGACGACATGATCTGCCAATGCCCGTTGTTCTTTCGCCAGTGATCAATGACTTCGGCATCAACTGAGAGCACGTGAGTAGCTCCTTGGGCCGTCATGTTGCCGACGGTATGACGCATCGTTCGGGCGGTAGCGCCACTCTTGTCCGGCGTCACTTTCTCGAATTTCACGGTCCAAGACGTGATCTTGAGCATTTGCATTTGCTGGGACGATCCTGCGAGCATCGCCGCACGGTCGGTGATGTCACCCGCTGGGTTCCTCACCGTAAAGCCGGCGCCGTAGAACGACGAAAATGCCTTGATGTCTTTGTTTCGAAACGCCTGATGAATGAGGTCATATTGATGGCCAAGGTCCCTCTCAATCTGGGCTGGGGAATCTGGACTGGCCGCCCAGTTAGCGGTCAGAACCAGCGTGGCGAGTGCAATGTGGAGTTGCATGTTGCCAGGATTCTATCCGCTGTGCGGGACCAGCAGTGACCGGCTCCTGCAAAAGATTCGAATAAAACCCTGATTCTTTCCCCATCGGGAACCCCAATCGACGTGTGTCAACGGTCCGTTGCATGTTGCGGAGCCCGGCGCAAGATTTGTATAGCTTGATTCAGGTTCCCCGGACCAATAAACGTCCAGTCGCCTGCGCCCGAACCTTAATATTGCGGGCAATTCGCCGAAATAATAGGTGGAGTGTATGCCGCCCTCTAGGATGAGTAAGAAATCAACGGCGTCTTTGTGCGCGGAGAATTCCCCGATAGCCCAATTCGTGGTGGATCGCAAGGGGAGGCTGCTCTATGCCAATCCGGCATATGAGAACTTCCTCGGCAGACAGTCTTGGACGGCCTGCCTGCCTTCTGAAATGAGAGAAGAGCTTGACGCGGCCTGGCATGCCGCCCTAGAGGCCGATCCTGGCTTCGACGGTTATTTTGACCTTGAACCGTGCACTGAAGGGGAATCTCTTCGGATTCCTATTCGAGTCATCTGCGCCAGGAACGAAGCCGATGGCCACGTCTACGGCACCATTCTCAAGCTGCCGCCGCGCACCGACCACTACAACCTTTTACGGACGCTCATCGACGCACTCCCCGATTCCGTCTACGTGAAGGATCGACAGAGCCGATTCCTGCTGGGGAACATTGCCCACGCCGGCTTCTTTGGGGTGACTGAGCCTTCTCAATTGGTCGGAATGTGTGACCACGACTTCTATCCAAAGGAAATTGCCGATCTCTGCCTTGCCGATGAAAACCATATCATGGAAACCGGTGAGCCCCTCATCAAGCGTGAAGAGCTTGGCGAGGGGATTGAAGGGGGACTTGTATGGTGGTTGACCACCAAGGTGCCCTTGTTTGATGCCCACGGTGAGGTCATCGGACTTGTGGGCATTTCACGCGACATCTCGGAAGAGAAGCGTGCCCGGCTGGCCCTCGAGGAGGCAACTCACAACCTCGAGGAGAGTAATCGCAACCTCGAAGCTGCCCGCGATGCCGCCATCGAATATGCGCGCATGAAATCGCAATTCCTCGCGAACATGAGCCATGAAATCCGAACGCCGATGAACGGTGTCATTGGCATGACCGAACTTCTTTCGCGAACTCCCCTTAGCGAGGAGCAAGCCGACTTTGTCCAGACGATCGCACTAAGCGGGCAGAACCTTATGCGGGTCATTAACGACCTGCTCGATTTTTCCAAGATCGAAGCAGGCAAGATGATCCTGGAAAAGATCGATCTGCAGCCCTGCGCCATCGTCGCCGATGTTCTCAAGCTCTACGCACACGGCGCGCAGACAAAGGGACTTGAGTTGATTTGTGAGGCCACCGAGGCCACGGAAGGACTCTTCCTAGGCGACCCGGTCCGGCTACGTCAAATTCTGTCCAATCTTGTTGGCAACGCGATCAAGTTCACATCGGCCGGCTATGTGCTGGTCACCGCCGACGCAATGGAAGTGGATGGACGGAACAAGGTCATCTTTACCGTGAAGGACACCGGCGTGGGTATTCCCTCCGACAACCTCAGTTCCATCTTCGATTCGTTTTCGCAGGTTGACGCCTCCACCACGCGTCGCTTCGGGGGAACAGGACTCGGCCTGGCGATCTGCTGGCAACTCGCGCATTTGATGAACGGCGAAATCGCCGTCACGAGCACCGAGGGTCTCGGCAGTGAGTTTCGGTTGGTTGTGGAACTGGATCCCTGTGATTTCGAGCCAGCTACGCTTGAGCGCAAACTCGACGGCATGCGCGTGCTGGTCTGCGACGACCTCGAAATCAATCGACGCGTGTTGATGGGCTACTTGGAAGGCGCCGGCTGCTTCGTAGAATCCGCCGAGTCGGGCGCGGACGTGTTGGCGCGGGTGGGCAATGTGTCCCTGCCTCCGGTTGATCTTCTGCTCCTCGACTTCATGATGCCCGATCTGGACGGTTTGGCGGTCGCCAATGCGCTCACCGATTTGGCCATGGAGAAGATGCCGGCGATCATGCTCCTTACGTCAGCCGGTTCTTCCTTGCGTCCCGAAGACACGCACGCGGCAGGCATTCGGATGTGCATGGATAAGCCCATTCTGCGGAAAGCGCTCCTCGATGCCATTCCTGCCGTGATCAATCCTTCTTTGCCCAGGGCGCAAGTCAAGCGTGTCGTCGAGGACGATACGCTGACCAGGCCCCTCAACCTAAAGGTGCTTCTGGCCGAGGACAATGAAGTCAACGAGCGGGTAGCGGTGCGCCTCCTGGAGACTTTGGGGTGCAGCGTGTTCGTCACTCGGGACGGCCGGGGCGCTGTGAAACATGCGACCGATGGATTTGACCTTATTCTGATGGACTGCCACATGCCCTTGATGGACGGCTACGAAGCCACCAGGCAGATTCGGCAAGACGAAGCCACGAACGGAGGGCGGATCACGATCATTGCCTTGACGGCAAGTGCATTGGAGGAGGATCGCTTGCGATGCCTGGAAGCAGGCATGGACGATCACCTGACCAAGCCGCTGACCCGCAAGAGCCTCGCCGGGGCCCTTCTCAAATATGCCCTTCCCGAAGCGGCCTAGGTCGAGCGCCCATTCTCAGGTGAGTTTCGCCCGCATGCGGATCGAACCGTGTGTTGGAATCACCGCTGATTGTCTTTCAGAGAACAAATTGGCGGTTTGGCGTTCGGACAGTACGAGCGGCCTTCTGCCAAACGTGAAATCATCTGCCCAGAACACGGTGCCCGATGGCCCGTTTGGCACACTTCTTGGTCAGCTCACATCCGTGTGCGAGATTCCTGCGGAGCGGTCAAAAGCCTTAACCAATGGTCTACGCGTCGTTTCGAGAATCACAGGGAAAGGGCCTCACAAACTGATCCGAATTAGAAATATATTCAACCTCGTTCAGCTGGTTCACTGTCATATTAATCTAGCGATGCATGATGTGGTGCGAGTAGCAAAGATGCCTGAATCTATGTCAAGGAGCGCGTTTGGCGCAGCGGACCCCAGAGTTGGGGAGCGGCGGGATAGCGCAACCGGCTCGGTGTTCTGGCCGTCCTTCATGCGAAGATTTTTGCGTGCTGGCACCGAAAGACGGAACCGTTCATGTTTTGTTCAGTCAAACAGGGAAAATACGGGTCATTTCGGGAATAGAATTTCCAACGATCCTTTCTGTATAGGCGAAATTTGGTCTTCTGTCCCGTTCAACAAGTTTTCATTCTGCATGTGTTGCCACCCAGGCGTCGGTTTGGCTGCAACTTCTCGTCATCAAAGGGCAGGTTTCCCGTCCCTTTATCGTCTCATTTCCGTGTTTTCTTCTCTCTCTTGAGGAAGCACATTGTCCATAACAATAGGTGATCATATTATGAAACGTAGAGGTTTCACCCTCATTGAACTCTTGGTCGTTATTGCAATTATCGCAATTCTCGCAGCCATTCTCTTCCCGGTCTTCGCTCAAGCTAAGCTTGCTGCCAAGAAGGCTGCCGACGTCTCCAACCTGAAGAATCTCGCGCTTGCCGCGATCATGTACACCGACGATTACGATGACAACTTCGCTCTCGGTGACACTTGCACGGGTGCATTCGAGACTTGGGGCGGTTGTCCCAACAACGAATTCATCACTTGGCGCGAGGAAATCTATCCCTACATCAAGAACGGCAACCAGTCGGGCACCAACGCTGGCCGCAATGGCACCACCAACTACGAGTGGGGCGGAATCTTCGCGACTCCTGCCGCTACTCAGTGGGGTCGCTCCTACGAGGCTGAGGGCACCCTCTTCCCGGTAGGCGACCTTTGGGGCTGGAACTGGGCTAGCAACGCTGCCAAGATTCAGTCGAACCCGTCGACCATCCTTCGCCACCCGGCGCAGTCCTGGATGCTTGCCACCCAGGGTATCAACACCGACCATTGGTCCGGTGGTGCAAATGGCCTTGGCTACAACGGTGACCCTCCTGGAAACGGAATCATCGACGCCACTTGGGGATACAATGCCGCCAACGGCTCTCCCGACTGGCCAGGCGCCGACGTTGATGGCAACGGCAACTGGGATGCCAGCGTTACTCCTCGGTACCGCTACAATGGCACGCTGAACGCAGCCTTCGACGACGGTCACGTCAAGTCCGTCACCAAGGGCACCCCGATCCTCTGCCAGTTCCTTACACTGCCTGAGGTTGGTCACGACTATGCCGGCAACAACATTACAAACGTGTTCACGCCGACCGGTCGCTGCGCGAACGAGACCCAATACGAGTAAGACATGAAAACGACTACTAAACTGCTTCTGTCAGCGTTGTTTCTTCTTCCGATCCTAGCCGGTTGCGGCGATGGGGACCAATCCACACCAACGGGTTCTTCGGTGGGTGGTGGCAAGGTAGATCCTACCAAGGTTCCTGCAGCGGACCAGAAAATGATCGAAGACAGCAATGCTCAAATCGACGCACAAGCGAAAGCTAATGCCGACCGAGAGAAGAAGATGCAGGGTGGTGGTTAGAGTCTTGCGCTTGTACCCAATTCTGTTTGCAGCCGGGCTTATGCTCGGCTGCTCGCAGAGCACGGTGGAGACGTCGACACCGACGCCTCCACCTGTTGATTTGTCTTCGGGCAAAGTGGATCTCAGACTCGTGGGAGTCTGGAAAAACAAGGATGAGACTTACACCCTCGGCAAGGATGGCTCCTTCCACGCTCATTGGGACCGAATGGACCAGACAGGGCCGAGCAAATCGACCGGCCTAGTTCATGATGTGGGAGATTCCAAAGGCCAATGGTCTGCGACTCCCGAATTCCTCTTTATCGCATCAGCCGATAAAACCGGTTCCGGGAAGCACAAACTGCTCTATTTTCTGACCAACAACGACAAACAGTTGGAAACAAAACCAACCTATGCGAAACAGCGGCCTGGGGACGTTTTCAAGCGCGTGAGCTGAAGAGTCCTCGACGCCCGTCGGAAATATAAGGCGCCACTTCCAGGTGGCGCCTTATATTTTTGTGCCGATTGCCTGAAAACGGCCCGTTCCCCGTCCCTTGCTCCACGCGATAACTCGGCGCGAGCGATTGTGGGTGCCCCGGTATGTTCACGGGTACGGTTGCAAACCCGGGAAACCAAACATAACCTGCGTAGGTTGCCAGGTTGTCATGGTGGATGGCACTGGCGGTTTAGGGGGAATTGGCTTTGGAAGATCGGTCGGTCAACGTGCTGGAAGAGGAATGCGAGGCGCTGAGGAATCGCATCCGCGCCTTGGAGAAGATCAATCAGGCGCTCCTTCATCGCGTCGAAAAGTCGCCTGATGAGCCGGGTTCAAACCTGTCGCTCTTTGAAAGCAACGTTTTACTGCAACTCCAAATTGCGGAACGCAACAAGGAGTTGCAGTTCCAGCGCGAGCTGATGAATGCCCAGGCTGAGGCGACTCGCATGAAGTCGGCATTCCTCGCCACGATGAGCCATGAGATTCGCACACCGATGAACTGCGTCATCGGTATGGCCGAACTTTTGCTCGAGGGCTCGTTGACCCCCGACCAGCGCGAGATGCTGGAAATGGTGCATACCAGTGGCGCCACCCTCCTGAGAATCATCAACGATATTCTCGACCTTTCTAAGATTGAGGCGGGCAAGCTGCGGCTCACTCCCGAGTGGATCGACTTGCGACAGTTGTTCGAGGAGTCGGCGAGCCTGGTCGCTCCCGAAGCCCATGCAAAGGGCCTTGAACTCGTTTTATCCATCGGTCAGCACTTCCCGGATTCGTTCTTTTGCGATCGACACCGATTCGGCCAAGTGTTGATCAACCTGCTCGGTAATGCGGTGAAATTCACCGAGAAGGGGTCCGTCGAACTCTCAGCGGAAATGGCCTCAAACGGCTGGTTGCGGGTCGTCGTCCGAGACACCGGAGTGGGGATTTCATCGGAGCACCAGGAGAGCGTGTTTGCCAGTTTCCACCAGGCGGATGGCGGTATGAACCGCAAGTACGGTGGGATCGGCTTGGGTCTTGCGATCTCTCAGGAACTCATCCGCATGATGGGTGGCGCCATCAGCCTGAGAAGTCGGCTTCATTTTGGAACGGTCGTCACCATTGAGGCGCCCATTGACTATCGAGCCCGCGAGGCCTCCCATAGCGATCCAAACTTGATCGGAAAGAAGTGCAGTGTCGTGGTCGCCCATCGAAGAGCAGCGGTGGCCCTGTGCCGAGAGTTGGAAGCCCTTGGCATGGAGGTATCTCGTCCCACCCAGGCTCAGCCTGGTGAAGATCCCGACGTGTGGGTTGTCGATCCGGTGGTGGCGGAGGGCATGCCGAGCGGGCGTGGCCCCGTGCTGGCCTTCGGCGCCATCGGCTCAACCTCGAATTCGCGCGTCTCGGGTCGTATTCTTCGGCCCCTCCGGCGCGTGCAATGCCTTCAAGCGATGCGCGCGCTGTTTGTCAATGAAAGCGTACGGGTGCGCGAGGTCTCACCACCCGCGCTCCAGCCCCTGAAAATGCATGTCTTGCTCGTGGAAGATAACCTCGTTAACCAGAAGCTAGCCCTGCGGATGCTGGATCGCTTGGGATGCACGGTCGACACAGCGCCCAATGGCGAAGAGGCCCTCAAGTTCGTCGATGCCCGCCGCTATGATGCGATTCTCATGGACTGCCAGATGCCGGTCATGGATGGGTTCGCCACCACCGGAGCCATACGTGAACGAGAAGTGGGAGGAGACTATCACCATCCCATCATTGCGATGACCGCCAACGCCATGGCCGGGGATTCGGAGCGTTGCCTCTCGGCGGGAATGGACAGCTACCTTTCGAAGCCGGCCAAGCTCATCGAGCTTTATCAAGCCTTGGCCACCGCGAAACAAATGGCGGCTTAGACGCCCCACATTTGAAGGCGCAAAAGAAGATCGTGCCGATAATGGAGCCCCGACCATGAGTCTGAATCTCGATGAATGCTTGGCGCGGCTTGTCACACGGCGCGTGGAAGATTGGTGGTGCCTTGGCAGTCGCGTCCTAAGACGCAGTTCATTTCCCGGCGCCGTGCTCAGCCTGGCGGAATCAAAGTCGCCGATCAGCAACGCAGAAGCCAGGGCCCTGATGGGTCGAAGGTCTGCACCGATTCGTGTGCTTAGTGTCGCGTTGGCTCCCGAGCATGCTGGAACATGGGCCCTCGTTCCGATGGTCCGGTACCCGCACCAGGCGATGACCCGATATGTTCTTGACCTTGACGGCGGTTTTGAGCAGTACCAAGCGGGTCTTGCCTCGTCCGGAAGGCGGAAACTGAAGCGAAGCCTTGAGAAATATCTGGAGTCCAACGAGGGGCGCACGGAGTTTCGGACATATCGGCTCGCGGCTGAGGTTGAGGAGTTTGTCGGCTTCGCTTCGCAGGTCACGCGCAAAACCTACCAGTGGAAGCACTTTCACATGGGCATCGACGAGAGCCCAGCGACCTTGCACCGGTTGACTCTCGATGCCGCCGCCGACGCATTCCGTGGCTACGTGCTCTTCAAAGGTGGGCAGCCGATCGCCTTCAACAGCGCTTACGCGGTGGGTGATATCCTGATTGGCGACCTGATGGGCTATGACCCCGCCTTTGCAACGTCAAATCCCGGCTTTGCGGCGATGAACCTCATGCTTCGCAGCGTCTTTGAGGATCGGTTCCGGCGACTTGAATTCGGACTGGGAGATTTTGACTACAAGCGCGAACTCGCCACCGGTTCCTATGTGGCTTCCGATGTGTTCTTCTTTCGACCATCCCTTCGAAACTGGGCCTGGGTGATCGCCCACCGCGCCTTTCATGGGTCTCAGCGTGCGGCCTCCCGCCTTGTGAAGGGAAGCCGCAATGGGCGTCGAACTCGCTCACTCACCTAGAGCCATGGCAATGTGCTCATGCCAATGCACCATGAAGTCGCCGAATCCTAAGTGGTGTTCGGTTGCAAAGTCATTCCCTTTGGCGGATAGGCCGGTAATCACAGAAGGAAGCTCCCTTCAGCCGGTTCTCGGCACCATTCTTCATGGGGCAAAAGACCACCGCGCCCCCGAAGGCTAGGTCGCTTCAGCAAGCGCTAGGGGGAGCACCTTGACTTCCACCTCTACCGTCTGGCCCCCGCCTCCCAGGGAAACGCCCTTTACCGGGGTGACGTCTCCAAAGTCGCGACCCCAGGCTACGGTCACATGTCCCTCGCCTGGAAGCAAGTCGTTGGTGGGGTCCAGGTCCAGCCAGCCGTAGCCGGGAATGTACACCGAGACCCAAGCGTGTGATGCTTCAACCCCCACATACTTGGCCCCGCTTCTAAGGTAACCGCTCACGTACCGCGCAGAGAGGGAGAACGACCGCAGAACCCCGATCATCACGTGGGCAAAATCCTGGCAGACCCCCTTTCGTCCTTTAAGGATTTCGGGCAGCGGCATATCAATGGAGGTGGATTTGGGGCTGTAGCTGAACTCTTCGTGAATGCGATGAGCGAGTTCGCGGACCGTGGCCACTAGCGAACGCCCCGGGGTGAAGGTTGGGGCGCCATATTCGCGCAGCGCCGACGAACTCTGAACGAAAGGGGAATCAAAACGAAACTCGTAGGCCTCAAGGGATTTGGCATCGAGGTGCTTATCGACCATGGTCCGAGCGTCTTCCCAGGAAAGGTTTGTGCTCGGCCCTTCAACCGATGGCTCCACTTCGACCGTACTGGTGGCACAAACGCTGAACAGGTCATGTGAGCGAAACACCGAGAACGTCGCCACCTCATTGCCGAAGTAGTCGGTGCGCACATCAAAGAGGGCCGGCTCAGGAATGACCTCAATGCGGCTCTGAAAGACCCGTTGTCCGGGGAAAGCCCGTGGCGTGATCCGAGCCTCGCTTAGACACTGCGAAACCGTCTTCTGATAGCGATATCGCGTGGTATGGACGACTTGATAAATCATGGGGTGGCTGCGGTCGAAAGAAGGGAAGCGGTCAGGTGGCTGAAGTGCCTGGCGGTAAGCGAGTCAGAAAGCGAGTGGAGGTCGGCCTTGATGAGCTGGAGGACTTCTGCCAGATGGTCCAATCGGCCCTTATCGCTGCGCACCGCTAACTCATCCACGGTCGTGAGCCGAATGCGGTCACGCGCGTGTTCGACGATCACCATGGGTGCGGTCACCTCGTTGAGTCGGTAGCCGGGAAGATCGCCAAGGTGATCGGCAAGTGTGGAGATTTGAAAGGCCAAAGAGCGCGGATTGCTTTCGTCGGTCATCAGCAACTCGAGTACGAACTCGCTGCGAAGGTTGGTGAGGTAACGGCTTCGGTAGGTGATGGAACTATCCTTGATCTGGAGGAGAACTTGCAGCAGCGCCTCCGTGTCGGCCGCATCTGGGGTCAGGGTGGCTAGAAGCAGATCGATCACCTGGATCGACCGCTCGATGCGCTTCCCAATATCGAGGAAGCGCCAGCCATGGCCTCGGGTGGTGTTCTCCATCAGCAGGCCGGTAAAGGCGGACAACGTCACAATCATCCGGTCCAGCAGGTTCATTTCCGAGACGAGCCGGAAGTCGGGGTCAATGGGCGGGGAGCAGGCAAACTCATAATCGAGCTCCTGCAGCACCCGCCAAGTATCCTCGGAGAGCCGCTCTTTCAGGGGCCAAGCCACCCGGCGGACGTGGTGGAGGCTGCGGCCCAGGCCGGAGAGCCCAGCTGGATCGTGGATGATGCCGGAAAGAAGGTTCTCAACCTGGATGCGTTTCTCACTCTGGGCAACGGCAGGGAAGTCCTCGGGCAAATACTCAAGCGAGCCGAGCAATCGAATCGTGGTATCCAGCGAGACAAAACGGCCAAATTCTTCTTGGCCCGCCACGCCCCTCAACAGCGCCCGCACCAATCGAACCCCTGCCTCGACCCGTTCCACGTAGCGGCCAAGCCAAAACAGGTTGTCTGCAACGCGACTCGGAAGCTCTGAGGCGCCGGGCGTGCCCACCGAGGTCTCGCCAAACGTTCGTTGAGAGGCCTCCTCTTTTGGTGCGCCCACCAGCCAGGTGTCCTTGCTGCCGCCACCCGACTGCATCGAGACCACTGTCGAACTCGCGGAGGTGGAAACCCGCGTAAGGCCGCCCGGCATGACGCTGAACGATTCGCCGTTCCAACAGGCGTAAACCCGGACGACGATGTGACGCGGCGCCAGACCCCGCTCGGTGTAAACCGGAGCGGTCGAGAGCACCACACGCTCCTGGGCGATGTAATCCTCTGGTTTGGCTTCGATCCGAGCGATGAGATCGCGTCGCGCTGCCGCATCCATATCGAAGGGGAATTCTGTCTTCGCGCCAGGCCGCCAGAACGTGGGTTTGACGACCAGATCGTTCAGATGCTCGCGGACGTATTGCAACGGCCCGGCCTCGCCGCACCACCAAGTGGCCACCGAAGGCATGCGAAGCTTCTCGCCCAGAAGGTGGCGGCAAAGGCTTGGCAGGAACGCGAGCATGGCCTGGGTTTCGGTGAGCCCACTTCCAAGAGCGTTGGCGACCGCCACGTTCCCGCTGCGCACGGCTTGAGTGAAGCCGGGGATACCCAGCAGTGAATCACCCCGTAACTCGAGGGGATCGCAAAAAGCATCGTCCATGCGCCGCAAGACCATATCGACCGGCTGAAGCCCCGAGAGGGTCTTCATGAATACCCGGCTGTCCCGAACGGTCAGGTCGCCGCCCTCAACCAGTGGGAAGCCCCAATGGCGGGCAAGAAACGACTGCTCAAAGTAGGTCTCGTTGAAGGGCCCTGGCGTGAGCAGCACGATGCGGGGATTCGCCGTTCGACCCGGCGCCAGCGCTCGGAGCGCTTCCCGCTGGACTTCCAAGAAGTGGGTTAGCGGATGAACGTGGCATTGATTGAGGACTCCGGGGAGCGTACGAGCCGAGACGAGCCGATTCTCAAGCGCGTATCCAATTCCGGATGGCCCCTGCGTTCGGTCGGCTACCACCCACCATTGCCCGTTGGGGGCGCGGGCGAGGTCGGCGGCGTAGGTGTTCAGATAAACCCCTCCTTGGGGCTTAATCCCATAACACGGCCGCAAGAACCCAGGATTTCCGAACAGAAGCGCGGCGGGAAGCTTTCGCTGATGAATGAGCGACTGTTCGCCGTACAGGTCCGCGAGAATGGCGTTGAGCAGGGTGGCCCGCTGAACAATCGCTTGCTCGAGGTGGACCCACTCTTCCGAATCAATCACCAGCGGCACGGGATCGAGCTCCCACTGGCGTTCAGCGCCCCGGGGGTCCCCGTAAACGTTGTAGGTGATCCCGTTGTCCTGAATGAGCTGGCGGCCGATATGCCAACGCAGCCTTAGCTGCTCGCGGCCCAATTTGCCCATCGTGACCGCCAATTCGCGCCAATGGCGTCTCGGCATCCCCGATGGAAGAAGCGCTTCGTCCCAATGGTCGGAGTTCGGTTGGTAGGTCCAGGAGTCGGTCTCGAACGTCACTCCTTTGCCCGCACGCGCATCCATCTAAGAGCTATACCCTAATCAGGGGGCGCCCGGCGCAGGTCCAGAGTGGTGGGGAATTCCGGATTGGTCTCCTCAACCGGCGTCGCCATCGGGCCGGGTGTGTGCCCGAAGTCAAAGAAGCGCGCCCGACGGCGGGCTTCCGCTTCATTGGCGTTGACCGGGAATGTCTCATGGCTACGCCCACCGGGATGTGCCACGTGGTAGGTACAGCCACCCAAAGATCGCCCATTGCCCAGATCCACGATGTCGAACACCAGCGGTGAGTGCACGGGGATGGTCGGGTGGAGACAGTGAGGAGGCTGCCAGGCCCGGTAGCGGACCCCGCTGACATAGGTTCCGGCAGTGCCTGTGCTCAGCAGGGGAAGCCGTCGCCCGTTGCAGGTCACTGTCTGCCGTTCGGGTACCAGGCCGGTCACCATCACTTGAAGGCGCTCAACCGATGAATCGACGTAGCGAGCGGTGCCGCCGGCGCCTTGCTCTTCGCCGAGAACGTACCACGGCTCGATCGCCTGTCGCAGCTCAATATCGACGCCCGCATGCGACGCGACCCCATAGACGGGAAATCGAAATTCCTTGTGGGGGGCCAGCCAAGCCTCGTCGAACGCATAGCCCTCGCTTCTCAGGTCGTTGAGGACCTGCGCGATGTCACGCTCGACAAAGTGTGGGAGCAGAAATTGATCGTGAAGCCGCGTTCCCCAACGAATGGGGGCAACGGTATAAGGCTTGCGCCAAAACAAGGCGAGCAGGGAACGCACCAGCAGTTGCTGGGCCAGACTCATTCGAGCGTGCGGGGGCATCTCGAAACCGCGAAGCTCTACCAAGCCCAACCGTCCGGTGGGTCCGTCCGGTGAATACAGCTTGTCAATGCAGAATTCGGCCCGGTGGGTGTTCCCCGTGACATCGACGAGGAGATTTCGATAAATGCGATCGACCAACCATGGTGGACAATCCAGATCGGGATCGTCCAAGAGGCTGCCGGCGATTTCAAGTTCGTAGACTGCGTCCGCTCGGGTCTCGTCAACGCGGGGAGCCTGACTGGTCGGTCCGATGAACACACCCGAGAAAAGGTAGGACAGCGAGGGGTGGTTGACCCAGTAGTGGAGCAGGCTCCTCAACAGGTCAGGACGGCGAAGGAAAGGGCTGTCGGCCGGTGTAGGACCGCCGAGCACCAAGTGGTTGCCGCCACCGGTCCCAGTATGACGGCCATCGAGCATGAACTTTTCGGTGCCCAGTCTGCTCTTTCGCGCCTCATCGTAAAGGGCGGTCGTGTTGGAAACCAACTCGCTCCAAGAAGTGGACGGATGAACATTGACCTCGATCACTCCCGGATCGGGAGTGACCTTCATATACTGAATTCGTGGGTCATAGGGAGGGGTGTAGCCCTCAATGAGAACGGGCATGCCAAGGCTTGCCGCCGTATCTTCAAGTGCGGCAACCAAATCGGCAAAATCGTCGGCCGATTCGGTTGGGGGCAAGAACACGTAAAGGCGCCCACCCCGAGCTTCGACGGCAAGTGCGGTTCTCACGATTGGTGGGCTCGGATGCCCGGCGATGGGCTGAGGCTGCTCTTTCAGGTTCTGACGCTTGGACGCTGGCTCGCTGGCGTGAATCGACGCTTGGGGGAGTGGTCGTCTCCTTGCAGGCGGCATTGAAGTCACCGCGCCGAAAGGATCGTTTGTATAGGATTTTCGCCGCTCATCCTCGGGCTCGTAGGGCAGTTGATCCAAGGGAAGTCGCAGGCCAACGGGCGAGTCTCCTGGCGTCAGGAACAAATGACGGGCCCTGAGCATCCATAGGCTCGTTTGCCATTCGGGGCCATCCTTGCCCTCCCCTCGGGCGAGGGGCAGGACGAATCCAGTCGGCTTGCCAAGGCCATGACTGAAGACCTTGCGGAGGCGCTCACGTTCTTCGGGATCGTCGAGCTTGTTGTCAATAGGGTTGACATTGATGGGCAATTGTCTCTCTTGGTGGATGTACTCCAAGGGATCCTCAAAGGCAGTGAGAACGTTCTCGGAACCTACTTTGAGATGCTCGGCCAGCGCTTCGGCAAACCGCTTGGCGTCCTCCTCGCCGTAGCCATAGTCACGTTCCGGATCGCCCATCAAACGGGAATCGAGCCATAGGGGTTGACCGTCGGTGCGCCAATAGCAGCTATAGGCCCACCGCGGAAGGGACTCGCCCGGATACCACTTGCCTTGACCGAAATGGAGAAGGCCACCGGGGGCAAACCTATCCTTAATGCGGTTCAGCAGGTCTGACGCCAAGGCCCTCTTGGCGTCTCCATTTGCCTCCGTGTTCCACTCGGCCCCATCCATGTCGTCGATCGACACGAACGTTGGCTCGCCGCCCATCGTCAAGCGAACGTCGCGATCCCTTAGTTCGGCGTCGACCTGTTCGCCTAACTTCATGAGCGCCTGCCATTGCCCTTCCGTGTAGGGTTTAGTCACCCGCGGATCCTCGTGGATGCGGGTGATGCTCATCTCGTGGCGAAACTCAACTCTTGAAGCGCTGACCCCGCCCGAAATCGGCGCCGCCGACTGGGGGCTAGGGGTGGCGGCCAGCGGAATATGACCTTCGCCGGCGAAAAGCCCCGAAGTGGGGTCAAGTCCGACCCAGCCCGCGCCTGGCAAATAGGCTTCCGTCCATGCGTGGAGATCGGTAAAGTCGTCTTGCGGTCCTTCTGGACCCTCAAGAGGCTTGACGTCTGGTTTGAGCTGGATCAGATATCCGGACACAAACCGGGCCGCGATTCCGAGGTTGCGTAAGATCTCCACGAGAAGCCACGCCGAGTCGCGGCAGGAACCGCTCATGCATCCGAGTGTTTCCTCGGACGATTGAACGCCCGGCTCCATCCGAATGAGGTAACCGATCATGCTCTGGATCCGGGCATTCAGTCGCACGAGAAAGGTGACGGTCGGGGTCGGCTCCCGCTCAATGGTGGCGAGGAACGCAGCGAGAAGGGGGCCTGGCGGGGGCGTCTCCAGGAACGGACGCAACTCAAGGCGAAGCTCATCCTCGTAGTCGAAGGGCCATTGCTCGGCGGCTGGCTCGAGAAAGAAGTCGAACGGATTGATGACCGTCATTTCGGCGACGAGATCGACTTCGACCGAGAAGTGGTTCGTCTTTTCGTTGAACACCAAGCGGGCGAGGTAATTCCCCTGGGGGTCTTGTTGCCAGTTGATGAAGTGCTCTTTCGGCTCGATCTTGAGTGAATAGCTGCTGATTGGAGTGCGGCACTGGGGTGCGGGCCGAAGGCGGACTACCTGGGGACCAAGCGAAACGAGACGATCGTAGTCGTAGTGGGTGATGTGGTGCAGCGCAACGCGTATGCTCATCGCTCGACCTCTCGAAGGAATGACGCGCGGCATTAAGCGTCGGCCCGTGGCTTCGCTGTCGCGGACATCTATCTTAGCATGCTTGGCCGCAGACCATTTCGCCGGCGAAAGCCCCGGGGGAGGGAGCAGGCTCCATACGCGGTTGCTACAGGCTTCAGGCTGAGTCTCCCGCTAGAGGAGACGCGTTAATCCATAACAAGCTGGCCAGACGGGCGTCGAGCCCTCCCCACGGTCGGCGCACGTCCTCCCACAAGATCTTACTGCGCGTATTCAAGGCGACTGATGGCCCTCGCGACATCGCGGCGCACAAAGTGCAGGCCATGGTGGGCACGGGCCTCAAGAAGGGGGATGGCCGCCTTATCTCCATAGTCAGCCACGGCGCCGACCGCCGTTCGGAGGGGGGTGTTGCTTCGGTCGCTGAGGAACGAGGTCAAGAGGTTGTAGACCGTTCGTTCTCCTGGCTTGTCCTTAAGACGGCCGAGCAACTGCATGGCGCTGAGCTTAATGGGTTCGTCGGCGTCTCCATTGAGAACCTGGATGCATAACTCGCGAGCCTTATCCGGGCTGTTGGCTGCCCACCAGCGCAGGGCAGTGAGCTTGAATCCATCGTTCCAAGAGTCGGTGTGCCAACCTTGGTCCACCAGTCCCTCGTCATTGGTCAGCCGCAACAAGCTCCCATACGCAGCCTCACGCACGGCGGGCGTCGGATCGGTCCGCCAGAGATTTTGAAGGCGCGAGATGACCACATCCGATTTCGGCTGGAACGCCAAACTGCTAGCGGCCTGCTCACGCCTGCGGGAGTCATCAGCGTTCAATTCCTGTATCAGGGTCGGAACGTCGCCGATGCGTGACAGCATTTTAGTGCTGAGCGCGAATGAGGGCTCTGCCTTGAACATCGCCAGCTTCTGATCATCGTTAAGCGCGTTGAACAATGGCGCGATGAGCCGAGTCTTCTCGGCCGCGTTCGGCGCGGCAGCATACAGCCGCTGCCAGTCAGCGGCGGTGTAACCCATCCCGTCATAGTGCACTTCGCCCATGATCCAAACCTCCGGATCGAGAAGAACGAGCCGACCATTGACGCCGGCTAGCGGAGTCGATGCCACTGCAGCAAGGTCCACTTTGCGCTTTTCAATGTGGCCCGATCCGTCGATCAGCCAGACATCGAGCGGTAAATGAAATGCGCGTTCCCCTTGCACGATGTTGACCTGATCCCCATCCCGCTGCAAAGAGAGCCGTGGTGCGCTGGGAGAGTAGAACCACTGAAGCCGAAACTCGTCCAGGTTCGTTCCCAAGCTCTTGGACATCGAAGCAAAGAACTCTTCAGTCGTCGCGTTCTTGTAGCGGTAAGCGTTCAAGTAGTCGGTGATCGCGGCCCAGAACCTCTTCTCACCGACCTGATGCATCAGCATAAACAGCCGAGACGCTCCGCCCGGATAGGCAAAGTTATCGAATACATCGATGGGTTCTTTATAGCCGCTCCAGATCATGAGCCTGCCTGGCTCCGCCCGGCTGGCGCCCAGCCCCTCATCGAACGTTTCGAGCCGGTCCAGGTCGAATTTCTCAATGCCCGACTTCTCGCGGTCCCAGAATGAGGGCAGGAAGGTCGCGAAGCCCTCGTTGAGCCAGACGTGCGGCCAGCTTTGTAGGGTGACGAGATCCCCAAACCACTGGTGGGCAAGTTCGTGGGCGACAAGGTTGGTGGAGTCCTTGTTTGGAGCATCGGTGGGCGGAAAGAGGGCGTCGATGGTCTGGGTCGTACAGGTCACGTTTTCCATGCCGCCAAACATAAAGTCGGCCACGGCCGCCTGGCTGTATTTGGGCCAGGCGTAGGGAACGCCTGTGAGCTTTCCGTAGAACTGAACGATCTTGTCGGTGCCCCCAAAGGCGGCCTTACCCCAATCGTCAAGACCCTCCGGCACCCAGAACGACACCGGCACCGGACTGGTCCCATCGGGCACTTCGTCGTAGGGTCCGGCGGTGAGGCTGATGAGATAGGTGGAAAACGGCTGGTCCAATTTCCAGTGCCAAGCGTCGGTCGCGCCCTCGTGAGTCACCCCAACAAGGCTTCCGTTGCTGAGCGCCTTCCAACCGGCGGGCACATGGATGGTCCCATCGCTGGTCGCTTTGTCGTCAGGATCGTCGTAGGTCGGCAACCAGTAGCGGTTGTCCTCCATCTCCCCCTGGGTGTAAACGATGTCGGTGTGGGCGGGAAAGGCGCGTGCCGCCGGCACAAAGTAGATTCCTGCCTCCGGCGCTCCGGTGTATCGAATACGAACCCTTTGGGTCTGGCCAAGCGCTGCGCTTGGGTCATCCACCTCGACAACCCGATTGTCCGATTGGAATTGGGCTGGGTGACCGTCAAGGTCGACTTCGCTGATCTTCAGCGCCGCGCAATCAAATACCAACTCGGGAGACGCTTGGGTGGTCGTCACCGTATTGGTGACGTCGCCGATGATGGTTGCCGCCTTAAAATCGAAAGATAGGTCCCAATGAACGTCGATAAGGTCGTACTGATGCAGCGCCTTCGCGTTCGGTGGGAGGTCGGCAAGAGCGGGAAGGCATACGGCGCAAAGGAATAGGCCAGCCAGGAATCTTCGGGGCATGTTTAAGCTTACCGCCGTGTCAAGAGCCGAAACTTAGAAACGAACAATCTCGGTGATGCGTCGGCCTAAGCATAGGCCTTATGTCGGTTTCCCCAACTATTTCTTATTTCTTATCTTATTACTTTAAGAATAAACCTATCCATAGACATCACGCGAAGGTGGGTGAGCCATGAACCACTCTTGGGCGTTAAACGGCGGATCCGTTGGCGTCCGGCGCTCATATGCCCCGTCGCTACCTAAAACCCACGTCTTGACGGTGTCTCGAAGGTAGATGTCAAGGGTCTCGCGAAGACGGCGAATGAGTTTGGGATCTTCGACCGGCGCCAAAACTTCGATCCGGCGATCAAGATTACGCCGCATCATATCGGCGCTTCCGATCAGTGCCTCCGGCTTGCCACCGTTATGGAAGTAGTAGCAGCGGCTGTGTTCCAAGAAGCGCCCCACAAGCGAGGCGACGCGGATATTCTCGCTCAATCCAGGAACACCAGGTCGCAGGCAGCAGACGCCACGCACGATCAGGTCGGTCTTGACTCCGGCGGTGCTGGCCTCGTAGAGAGCCTCGATGACTTCGGGGTCAACGAGGGCGTTGGCCTTGAAGATGAGGTGGCCGCCCCCCTTTTCTTGGTGGATTGTGGTCTCGCGCCTGATGCGCTCAACGATCTTTTCGCGAAGGCTCAGGGGCGCCACCAGCAGCTTTCGATACTCACGTTGTTTACTAAATCCGGTCAAATAGTTGAATAGTTCGGCGATGTCCTGGGTGATCTCCGGGTCACTTGTGAAGAGCCCAAGGTCGGTGTAAATGCGGGCGGTAGCCGGGTTGTAGTTGCCGGTACCGATGTGGGCATAGGTGCGCAGGCCACCCTTGTCGCGGCGCACGATGAGGCAAAGTTTGCAGTGGGTCTTCATGTCGGGAAAACCGAAGGTCACATGCACGCCGGCCCGCTCCAGCTCTCGCGCCCAGGTGAGGTTATTGCTTTCGTCGAACCGCGCCTTGAGTTCGACCATCGCCGCGACTTGTTTGCCGTCGCCGGCTGCTTCCAGCAGCGACTCCACGATCGGCGATTCCGATCCCATCCGATACATCGTCAGCTTGATCCCCACGACCGCGGGATCGGTCAATGCCGAGGCCACCCACGACTCCACACTGCGGAAACTGTCGTAGGGATGGTGAACGAGAACGTCTTTGCTTCGGGTCAGGGCGAACAGGCTCGCGGAGTTCACAAGCTGCTCGGAGGCGTGGGGAAGGTGGGGCGGGAACTTCAGGGCCGGCTTGTCAAGTGCCGCAAGCCCAGTCAATTCCTCAAAACCGAGCATGCCAGGGGTGCTCAGCACGTCGCTTTCCTCAAGATGGAGCATCCTCATCAAGAAGGCACGGACCGTTTGCGGCATGCCTTCCTCGACCTCCAGCAGGACCGGATCACCGAATCGTCGCAGCTTGAGCGACTGCTCGACGGTCGTGATGAGGTCGGCGGCCTCCAACTGGCGGATTTCAATGTCGGCGTCCCGAAGGACTCGAAAGACGTAGGAGTTGAGGATGCGCTCCCCGGGGAACAGTGACTCCAGGTTGGCGGCAATCAGGTCCTCAAGCAGCACAAACTCTGTAGCCCGGTGGGGTATGCGGACCAGTCTCGGGTTGGGCACTTTGACTCGGGCAAGCCGGGTTTCGCCACCCTCGCCGTCGATCTCCACCGCAAGGTTCAGGCTGCGATTGGAGATGAAGGGCAGGCTGCTTGCGGGCTGCAGAGCCAAGGGAGTCAGAAGCGAAAAGACCTCCCGGTGGTAGTACGAGTCGAGTTCTCGCCGACGCGTGACGCTCAGTTCCTCGTAACGCCGGATGGCGATGCCCTCGCGGCAGAGCTGCGGATGAAGCACGTCGCTAAAGAGTTTTCCCGCCTCCTTTCGGAGGGGGAACGCAGTCTCGGCAATCATCTGAAGCTGCTCGTTCGGCGTCATGCCGTCCGGCGATGGTTCAAGAAGACCGCCCTCGAACTGCTCGATGAGCCCCGAGACGCGCACCATATAGAACTCGTCCAGGTTGCTCTCGAAAATGGAGAGGAAACGAACTCGCTCAAGAAGCGGATTGTCGGGGTTGGCCGCCTCCGCCAACACCCGCTTGTTGAACTGAAGCCACGAGTATTCGCGGTTGAGGTAGCGAGACGCCTCGCTCCCCTTATTCAATTCGCTATGCCCAGACAGCTCCGCCGTGCTCATATGAGGCATCCTTGAATCTCCCCACGACTGAATTCGATCAGTGCGCCTTCGCGAACTCCAAATTCACTGACGTGCAACTCGGCCAATTCGAAACGCTCCATCAGCCCCCGGTAGACGATCGATCCTGGCAGGAGGGTCCCTGCCCGCTTGGGCTTCACCCCAAACCGTTTGAGGAGGCGGGTAACCGGTTGGCGGGCGCTGACCCACTCAAGGTATTCGATCTCCTTTCGGTGCAACACGCGGTCCCCATCGGGATGGAGGGCACGCCAAATGCCCCGGACGACGCCTCCACTTGCCACCGCGCACTTACGGTAACCGATTTGAACCGTTCCCAACTGCTCGTGGACCAGTTCCTGGGCGAGGTGCACCGCGTGGGCAGAGGCGGGGTTCTTAAGGCCGGCTTGCGCGATCAGACGACCGGTGCCGATGGGGGCGCTCGCCGAGGCGATGAGGCGAGTGTTCTCGACCCATCCGATTTGGGCGCTGCCCCCGCCCACTTCCAGGATGAGGTCCATTTCGGGAGGGGAGTCCAGCAAAACCCCGCGCAGGCTAAGCTCTGCTTCGCGGCGGGCGCTGATGATCTCGACAGTCAGATCGGCGGTATCGCGCAGACGCTCAAGAATCTCGTCATGGTTGTCGGCCGCGCGCATGGCCTCGGTGGCAAACACATAAAGGAACTCGGCCCCCATTTGGCGAGCGGTTCGTTTAAAGGACTTCAGGGCGCCGACCAACTGATCGGCCTGCTCCGGGGGAATGCGGCCAGCGCGAGCCACTGTCTCGCCCAGGGCGATCCACTCCGTTCGGTTTTCCAGGCGCGAAAGGGTGGCGCCATTCGACTCCGCGACCAAAAGGTGAACCGTGTTGCTCCCAATGTCCGCCGTTGCCAGAATGCGCCCCATGAGCCACCAAGTATACGTGGTGAAACGTAGGATGTTTGGATAGGGCGCATCTTCCGCCGCCCTATCTCAATGGCATCCTTCTCAACGCGAAGCACTTATGACCGACACCCACGAACAGGTTCGCGACATCGTTTCTCGATACGGCTGGAATACCACCTGCTATCAAGTGCTGAACGATGGGATCAACCACTGGGTTTCTGCCGATGGGCAGGCAATGGTCGGCTATGTGGAATGCGGCCGCCACGTTCTCGTCGCGGGAGCGCCGATCTGCGCGGAGGACCGGCTTCCAGAGGTGCTGGCGGAATGGCATCGCTTTACCGGCCGCCGCGGGGTCTGCTACGTCGGCTCAGAGAGCCGCCTGACCGAGATGGCCGCCGGATCCCCTGAGTATTCGGTGGTCTCCCTGGGCTCCCAGCCTTTGTGGTCGGCCAAGAGTTGGCTGGCAGCGTTTCGAGGCCATCGCTCCCTTCGCGAGCAGCGGCGGCGGGCCCGTGCCAAGGGGGTGATCGTGATGGAGATGAGCGAGGAGGAGATCCTTGAGTGCGATGAGCTAAGGGCTTGTTTGGCCGCCTGGCTGGCCCGCAAGCCCATCCCCAACATGCGCTTCCTCGTCGAGCCCGATGTGTTTCGCTTCTGGGGTGACCGGCGCCTATTCGTAGCCCGTTACCGGGGGGCGGTGGTCGGCTTCGTGGTGCTCTGCCCCATTCCGCGGCGTCAAGGTTGGCTCACCGAAGATTTCATCCGCCACCCGTTGGCGCCGAATGGCACCATCGAGCTCGCCCTCTCGGAGGCGATCGGCTCGGTGGGCGAGAACGACCTGGTGACCATGGGCATATGCCCTCTGTCTTTGAAGGCGACCCCGGCGGGCTGCGATCCTTACTGGCTGAGGGCGATGTCGGCCGCGGGCCGTGTGCTGGGCCGGGCGTACTACAATTTCGGCGGTCTCGAGGAGTTCAAAGCCAAATTCCGCCCCGATTGCTGGGAACCGGTGACGGTGGTCTGCCACCGACCCACGTTCACGCCTTCCGATTTGATCGCGGTGGTGCGGGCCTTTACCGGCTACCACCCCATCCTTATGCCCTGGTACGCCGTGCGCCACCGCCTCGGACGTCACTCCTAGGGCTATTTCTGGGAGGCGTCATCATTGAGATAACAACCGTGCATGAAAACCAGGCCGTGTTCGTCGGAACTCTGGACGTTTGTGGTGAGCCTACGCCTCAGTGTCCGGGGGCCTGAAAGGCGAGCATTCGACAGCCCGGTCCGCAAGGGCTGGTATCGGTTGGCCGCCAATCGAGGCGTGCATGGCCGATGCGGGCACACATCGAAACCAGCAAGATCGGGAAGCGGGGCGTCTTCACCATCCCCGCCATGATGCGTAAGCGCTTCGGTATGGCGGACGGTTCTCTCGTCATCGCGGAAGAACGCGAAGACGGCATCTTGCTTCGACCCGCCATTGCAACCCCGGTCGAGCTCTACAGCAACGAGCGCACCGCCGAGTTCTTGCTATCGTCCGCGACAGATGCCGAAGACTACGAAGCGGCCCGTCAAGAAGTCGTGGCGATGGGCCTTGATCCCGAGCGGATTCCTCACCGGAAGCCCGCGTAAATGATTCGCGTTTTCCTTGACGCGAACATCCTCTTTTCCTGCGCGTGGAGAGAAGGCAGCGGCATTCATAGGCTATGGGAGCGGTCCGACTTGCAGCTTGTCACGTCGCCCTATGCGCTCAAGTTGGCCTCTCCGGCTTTTATCCACAGACCAATTCACAAACCAAAGCCCCGAGCGATTCGGGGCTTTTATGACAAACCGAAACCGACCTAACCGCAAGAACCGACAAAGACAGGGTGGGCGGGTGGGAACATAAGGCCTAACCAATAGATAAAATCCAGAACTGCCTGCCACGGGCAGTTGAGCGTCATGTTCTCTCTTCTTCTCCTCTACAGGGGAGCTGGGATATCCAGCCAAATGACTATCACCAAGTAGGTCGGTAACATGAGGGTTGCTAAGAGAGCAATTGCCGGAATGAACAGCCGGTTTCGCCAAAGCAAAAACGCAACTCCAACGCCAAACGGTGCGAGTACCAATTCGTACATTGGGCATGAAAAACCTGCCACGGATAACCAAGCCGCTATACCCTTGTAGTCGTTATCCCTAAAGTCAAGGAAATGCAGCCAGCCAATACTCGCACTGACGTTGTAAGCCGCCAGCAAAAGGGCTAAAAAGGTGAGGACGTGGCGGCCATATCTAAACTTAGGCATTCCTCGACCAATAGTCTTCATGGCCCGTCGCCCATCCAATTTTGGTAAGGCGGCGGACATTTTCGCTCGCACTTTTGCTGGAACGCTTGGGAGTTTCTCTGTGCATCGCAATAGCATCGGATGATAAGGGCCTGCTTTTGCGCATCGTTACCATATGGCCATACTTGAATTGGTCCCACTGGCCGGTGCTGAACGACCGATTTGTAGAATCCGGCCGCCCGCAATAGGACATCCAACGGTATGCCCATGCAATTACCAGCAATTCCGAAGTTGCAATTTCCGCCGTCGTCGTAGCCTTGCCACTTGTAGTCCCAAGGGCCATGCAATGCATTCTGATCCCAGAACCACTTCACATTGGGCCACTGATCTCTGGCTTGGCAACAATTTGCCGTATAGCTCTGACCAGGCGGTAGGGGCGGTCGAACTCCGCCCGTCGGAAGCCCTGTCCACGTATTACAATTAGGTTGAGGCATCCCAGGATAAATGCCGGTCTCCCACGGAGGCGTCATGGCTGTTGATTGGGGATAGTCCCCGCTAGGATCGACGTAGGTTACGGGATTATTAAAGCAATAGCCGTAAGCGGTTTCGTCTCTGAAACCAGTTGCTTGTTCCAGCCTCGCTGCGGTAAGCCACCTGCCAAGCCCAGCCATATAGGGCCTGACAGGTCTCGGCAAACCAGATGGATTCGGCACAAAGGAATCGACGAACGACGGCGAAGGTGGCAAATGTGTGTTCATCATGCGATCCGTCCGTTCCTTATTCTGGCGGTTAATTGCCTCCGTTTCTGCAAGTATACGGTTCATGCGCTCTGTTTCTGACACTGGTGCAGTTAGACCGAAGGGCGCCCCTGGATTTCGAAGAATGAGCATTTCGCGGTTCATCCGGTTTATCTCCATAAGCCGCGTTTCTTCCTCAGAGACGGGGACGGTGAATTACGGACGCGTCGCAAACCGAGATTAAGAGCAGATTTTAAGTCTGTACTGCCATTTCGCACTACCATTGCTGGCGGGATTCCTTGCGGTTTAGTGCGGTTGCTTGCGCCGAGTTAGGTTCAAATCACCCTCACCGAGGCGCAAAAAAGAGAGTGGTGGAGAATAGCGGGATCGAACCGCTGACCTCTTCCATGCCATGGAAGCGCTCTCCCAGCTGAGCTAATTCCCCACGCGTGCCGTTAACCACATCTTCGGCGCGTTGGCG